>WBZO01000112.1_pt1 | contig 215474 bp, 207 predicted proteins | sample 5204261 | NCBI WGS metagenome assembly WBZO01 (sample SAMN12412400, study PRJNA552823) | activated sludge metagenome | isolation source: activated sludge from anammox sidestream of wastewater treatment plant... | place: USA: North Carolina | collected 2017-09
AGGGCGCGAAGTCCCCGTGGCTCACGCACGCCTCGAGTGCAGTGTCCGCAAGGCGGGATGCCGCTCGGACTGGCGCGTCGGCCAAATGTGACATTCCCTGGGCAGCGAGCCGCTCATTGAGGGTGATCGCCGAAACAAACGGATCCCATCTTGAGTCGAGTCGGAGAGAGTCTTGGAACCGGTCGTGCTGTCGTTCCCATCGACGAGGTGAGGACTCGCCATACACGAACTGCTGCGCGTGCGCCGCGAAGGTGCCAAACGTCCGGACACCGAAGGTCGCAGGGACCATGACTCCGAGTTTCGAAAGGAGCGAGTACGTTTCCGCCTCCCGACGCACCTTGTCAGCACCCACCTGAGTGAACGCCACGCGCGCGATCGCTCCGATCCTCTGTTCTGTCACGGCGGCAACCAGAAAGGTTTCCGCCTTTCGCTCCATACGGATCGAAGCGGCGAGTCGCACTTCCGGCTCGCCGGCACAGTCGGCCAGCCAAGACTCCAGGTGTGGTGTTCCAGTGCACGTGTGCGTCCACGTGCGGCGAATCCGAAGTGCGCCCGTTCCAGCGAGCGTCCTTAGCGCCCTAGCTAGCAGCTCACCCCGCGGCCGGTATGGCCGGTAGAGTTGACAGGCGACCTTTGCGTGGCGGCGGGTATCAACCGGCAAGATCAGCAGCGCGCGCGACCGCAGTCCCTGCCGGATCCAACGCCGGGAGCCGCCTTCGCCCGACGACGGAGCGTCCGAAAGCAACGCGAAGACTCTCTCCACCGTGCGTTCTCGTCGGCCGGGTGCCGAGCGCTTCATTCCCTAGTCCTCCGCGAGCACCTTCCGAACAACCTGGTCAACTAAGGCGGGCACGGTCGCGGGCCCATTCAGGACACTTGCTCCGCGCACCTGCTGAACGAGTTCGAGGTAGGCGGCTCGCTGTCGGAAGGACTCGCTCGCCGATACCTCCACTACGCGGGCCCGCGTGACAGCAGGAGGCAAGTCCAGAACAAACACAAAACGGCGCCCCGGCAGGATGCGCCAAAGGGCACGGATTACGATCCCCCTAGAGGAAGACCGATACCGGAGTGGATCCACCGCCAGATCGAGAAGGCAGCGATCGAGGATCACCACCCGGGGAGTAGACCGAGTGAAGACTCTCACCGCAAACCCGATGTAGTAATCTATGGTGAGTTGCGTGAGCTTCAGGAATGACGCCAAGGTGCCTCGGGCTGGCTTAGCGTGCGGCATCCGGATAGGTGGTTGGTTCTGCCTGCGTCGTATCGTTCCAAAGGTCAGGTGTCGTGTCTCTACCTGCAGCCCATGCCCCCGAAACGCAACCTGAAGCGCCTCCGCCAGCGTGCTCTTGCCCGCCCCGTCCGGTCCGAGGAGGGCAACGATCGTTACCCGCCTAGGCAAGCCGATGCCCTCCTCGATTCGCGGAGGACAATTCTGCCAGCCAGATCGAGACAGCCTCCCGCGCGTCGTTTGTCTTGTACTGCCTCACCCCTCGAACACGGAACTCTATGTCGCCGTCCGAGGGAACAACCTCGACGTATCGCCCGTACTTCTCACTCAGCCACGTCAGGTCGGATTCGGTCGCTTGCCAGAGGATCGCGCATTCGGCACGCCGGAGAGCAGCCCGAAGCCACCATTGTCGGAGTAGGCGGGGCTGCCTCCTTCGTCGCTGCAAATGCCTCATTCGACGATAGAGATGAGTTCTCTTCAAGAGGTCCACGACCTCATTCACGCCCGGGGAAACCGAGGCCGGCTGCTTGCCTTCCCTCACGACCACAGCCACGCCCGGGAATCTCCGCGTCAACAGCAGGCTCGGCATCGTTTTGAGCATGCACCAAGCTCGGGAGACGGTTCCCTTCCGTTGCAGCAGGGCTGCTCGAAGGCGCCACTGAAGCTTGGGAATCTCCTCCCATGTCCCAGTCTGCACGGCCTCGATCAGGCGGGTGGCCATTTGCGTTCCGAAATGGTGGGCGAGCGTCGCTGAGAAGAACGCACGCTCCGCAGACACCGTCTCTGTTAAGCGCTGGCGGTATCGTACGGGGACTACCCCGTCCTCGATATACAGAATGTCATGGACGAGAGTGATATAGCATTCATGACGAATATTTGGAACCAAAAAGGATGCGAACGATTCTGATGACTCGAACACATCTCTGGCGGACAGATATGGGAACGTGTACCAAGAGGTATCTAGGAAGAAGTCAAGGACGAAATACGGGCGATCAGCATTATGGTTGAAAATAGTGTAGGAGCGAACCCAAGGGCGATCGAGCAGTTGAGCCACGACCCAGCCATGGCGCTCTAGCAGGGTGTCCACAGCCTGCCAGAGCTCGTCGGAAGGCTCCCCCACGAGGAAGTCGACATCCCCGGTGACGTGCCTCGGGTAACCCTCGTAGTTGCGGAGAACCAGCACGCGAGTCGAGGTGTCCCCGAGAGAGGTGAGCAAGTGTTCGACGAGTTCTGCCACTGAGGTCATTGCACACCATCGCGCGCTCGCGCACCCGTCATTCGCTTCGATGCAATCAGCAGGCCGATCAACTGCGCGACCGACGCGATGGCCATGCACCAGACCGCGGCATCGAGTCCGTATGCTGCGGCAGCAGCAATCGTCACTGAAGCGCGCCCTATCGCTGTGAGGGAGGATGCCAGGAAGTATTCCCGCGCGGCACGAGTCGCCTTCAGCAGCGCACTGAGCACGGTCGAGGCGAAGATCGCGGTGCTCATCAGGGCGAGGGAAGGCACGAGCCCGCTGAATCTCGCATAGCCGTCACCGAAGGCTAGCGATAGCAGACGGTTGGTGTCGACTAAGACGACAGCGGAGTACAGCACTCCGGTCATCGTGCTCACCAATGCCATCCGTTGGGCGAGACGCACATCCATGCTGGCGCTGGCACGGACAAGGAGCGGAAGGAGGCTCATCTCGACCGCTCGTCCGAGCAGAAGCAACGGACCGAAGAGTACTTGAACAGCGCGTATTCCGCCGACCGCTTCGCTCCCCAGGAAGACCGCCAGGCCGAGCGGGATCGCCTGCCCGCTGGCGCTCACTACGGCCCACGCGGCGGCGAACCAACCTCCAGTTCCCATCAGATGGCGCAACCAAGGCAGAGTCTGCCTTCCGAGGGAAGGCAGACTCTCCCGCATCAGGCCTTGGCCGACGACCGCTCCTGCTGCCCCGCCAATCGCCCACGCGGTGACTACATCCGTGGCAGTTGCGTCCGGCTTCGAGACCAACGCCCAAAGCGCGAGTCCCTGAACCACCGAACTGGAGGCTCCTGTGAGGAAAACCGCGCCCATCCGGTGTGAGGCGTAGTGAGTCACCCGAGTGAGATCCTGCAGCAGGAGAAGCGGGTACGCAGCGCCGAGGACGATTAGCGAGGGACCCAAGGAGCCTGCGAACGAACCAAAGTGTCCGACAGCCGCGATCGCGGCCCCAATGAGGGCACCGACAAGGAGAACCGCTCCGCTGGTGATGCTCGCGTCTCTCGGAGCGTTCGCAAGTCCCTCCGCTACGTCTACCAGGAGTGGTTCGGAGATGCCAGACCGCAGCAGCGTCCACGAGAACGCCCACACAGCAAGCACCAGCGACACGACTCCAAACCCGTCAGGCCCCAGGCTGCGGGCCGCGACTAGGCTCACCAGGAGGGCGGTCCCTGCGCTCAGGCCCTGATCGACGATCGCTGCCGCTGGTCCCATGAACCGTCGGGCCAGACCAGTGATTGCGCCGGGGCCACCCTTAACAGGCACACGTCACTCGATCATGGAGCACAAGCTCGCCCCACGTCTCAATACGGCTGAGCTGGACTCGACTGAGTGGAGAATTCGTTTAGAATCCGTGAGGCGGTTGGACGCGGGGCGGAACGTCTTATGCGACTGCTCGTGGTCGGGGCAGGCTATGTCGGTCTGGCGACCGGCGTCGGGCTTGCAAGTCATGGTCATAGTGTCCAGATCATCGAGCAGGATGTTGCTCGGCGGCTAGCCGTCCAAGAGCGAAAATTACCCTTTCACGAGCCTTCACTCGCGACCGCGCTTGCCGTCTTGCCTCCCGACCGCCTGGCGATCCCGGAACCCGCTGACTGGTCCGGTGTTGCTGACGTCGCGTTCATCTGCGTTGGCACTCCCAGTGTTCCAGGCGGCGAACTCGATACGTCGGAGGTGCTGAAGGCGGGGCGAACCGTCACGCGCTTGGCTGGCCGAGGAACGCCTCCCATTATTGCCGTCCGCAGCACGGTGCCCCCAGGTACCTGCCGGATGCTCAGCCAGATCCTTAACCGCGACCGTAACGCGGCCGTAGAGGTCGTATCCAACCCAGAGTTCCTTCGCGAGGGCTCAGCCCTCGAGGACTTTGAGCAGCCCTCTCGACGCGTCATCGGCGCCGATGCCGCCAACGCGATGAACATCGTGGCTTCGCTATACGACTTCTCGACGGCCCCAATACTCCGAACAGACCCTACGACGGCCGAGCTCATCAAGTTGGGGTCGAACGCCATGCTCGCCGTGCGTGTTTCGGTGGTGAACGAGTTAGCGGATCTGGCCGCCTCTCTGGACGTGGACAGCGACACGATGTTCGCCGGCGTCGGCATGGATCCGCGCATCGGCCCGGACTTCCTGCGCCCGGGTATCGGCTTCGGGGGCTCGTGCCTGCCTAAGGACCTCGATGCGATGCGTGCCAGTCTGCGGAGCGCGGGCGCACGTACGAATGTGTTCGATGCAGCCGCTATCACAAATGACCAAGCCCTGGAGCGGCTGCTGGATCGCGTCCGCCAGCTGACAACCCGTGGTGAGCCGATCGGCATCGTCGGCATCGGATTCAAAGCGGGGACAGACAGCATTCGCGGCTCCCGCCCATTACGCCTCGCGCAGATGCTCCTTGCGGCTGGCTACCGCGTGAACATCTTCGATCCGCTAGCCGAGTCAAATGCTCGGGACGTGCTAGGCGAGCGCGTTCGCTACCTCGAGACGCCGGAGGAGATTCTGGAGTCGAGTCGCCTCGTGATTCTGTCGCACGGCCGTCAAGAACTGCCGTCTGACCAGCCGTTTCGGACGACTGTGCTGAACGGGCTCGGGCAGATCGTTGTTTGAGGGTGATGCCGCTGGGCAGGGCTACGTGCCGGCCGGACCGAAGGTCGTCGCTACTCCGCCTGGGGTAGTAAAGGGCGGTGACCCTTGCGACCGGTTCCCGGCTTCGATTCCCCCGGCTCCTGAGCCGCACTTCGGCTACGACGCTGGGAAGCGCGCTCTCGACGTCGCGTGTGCGCTGATCCTGTTGATCGCCACCGCTCCGGTGGCCCTTTCCGCGATGTTCGCGATCCTCGTCACCTCCGGGCGTCCTGTGTTCTTCCTTCAGGAGCGCTTGGGGGTGGGAGGCGTTGCCTTTCGCTGCGCCAAGTTCCGCACGATGGTGGTGGACGCCGAGGCGCGCAAGGGCGAGCTCATCCACCTCAACACCACCGGCGGTCCCGCGTTCAAGCACCCGAACGACCCTCGCGTGGAGCCCGTTGGACGCTGGCTCCGAGCATGGAGCATTGACGAACTGCCGCAGCTCTGGAACGTCCTCCGTGGGGAGATGTCGATGGTCGGGCCACGTCCACTCCCCACGACCGAGAATCGGTATCAAGGCGATCAGTGGCGGCGGCTGTCCGTGAAGCCGGGGCTCACAGGCGCCTGGCAGACCTCTGGTCGTAGTGGGGTGCGGTGGGATGAGTGGATGGAGATGGATCTCGCCTACGTTCGCGACCGCTCCCTTCTCGTGGACCTCCGCATCATGCTCAAGACCCCGGTTGTAGTACTGACGCGCCGCGGAGCGTCATAGCCGTCGGGGTGGGGATCTGAACGAGAGTAGGTGCACATGCGGTTCATGATCACAGGCTCATCGGGCATGATCGGCAGCCTGCTCGTGGAGCGCCTGCTGGATGCTGGGCACGATGTGATCCCGGTTGACCGGCGACCAAACATCTGGAACGACCGCATCGATGCGGTGACCGTCCATACAGACCTTCTCGATGCCGACGCGGTGCGGTCTTTGCCCGTGCGCATCGACTGGGTGGTGCATCTAGCTGCGAACGCTCGCGTGCATGATCTCGTGGTCGATCCGACCGGCGCTCGCGAGAACATGGTCACGGCATTCAATGCCTTCGAGCAGGCTCGCCGAGCCGGAGCGTTTTGTGTTTTCGCCTCCAGCCGGGAGGTCTACGGCAACCAGCGTCGGGGCCGCTACGGGGAGACCGATGTCGACCTGGAGTACATCGAGAGCCCATACGCGGCATCGAAGCTGGCAGGGGAGGTGCTTCTCCGCTCATACGGGCGTGCATACGGAATGTCTCACGCCATCGTCCGCTTCTCGAACGTCTACGGGCGAAACGACACCAGTAACCGCTTCGTACCAGTGGTCTTCCGGAGCCTGCTGGAAGGTCGGCCCATCACCATCTACGGGCGGGAGAAGTCCCTCGACTTCACGTATATCGAGGACACACTCAACGGGCTCCAACTGATCTTCGACTCCCCTTCAATTGCGGACGGTCGGGTCTTCAACCTCTCTCGTGGCGAGCGATTCGGCCTAATCAAGGCCGCCGAGATGATCGCCGAGATCGTGGGGTATCCGTTGGACCTACGAATCGAGGACACGAGACCCGGTGAAGTGACCCAGTACGAGGGCGACATCTCGCTCGCACGGGACCTCCTCGGTTACAACCCTCAGGTTGACCTATGGGAGGGCTTGCGGAGATCGGCGATCTGGTATCAGCGGCACAGCGCCCAACGCGTTCGCCCTGGATGGCAGGACGGTGAAGAGGTCACAAGGTCCATGGTGCCCGGTTGAACAAGGGCCATGACCGGACAAGGGTCACAACGGATCCGCAAGGACCTCATCGGGTAAGCGGGGTCGACTAGGACGTCTCCCCGTTCTGGCGCGAAGGTGGAGACGGGCGGCCGCGCTGCCGACTGCCGCGCTTGGCGATCTGCCTATCCCGGCCACGAACACTTGCAGTCTTAGGTTCCGTGTCCCGCGGCTCCCCCCACGTATTGAGCCCGTGCAGCTCGTCACGCGCGCTTACGGGATGCCCGGACGTTCAATGATGGGCGAGGGCGTCCGCCTCTCGAATCCCAATCTGCACCGGAACCATGCAGCTGGAAGCGATCCATGAATATCCCACGGATCCGGCGTATCGGCTCGCGGTCCGACCGGGGGGGCGGATCGACCCTCAGCGAGAATGCGGCCGGTCGGCTCCGTCCGTCCCACCACCGCGCGTAGCACGTGAAGTCGTCCAGCGAGACCAGGTCCTCGATCTCGATGCCGCTCCCGAGCTCCGGCACCAACCGCCGCGCGTCCTCTGCGCCCACCTGGAACACCATCAGTCCATCGCTGTTCGCAAGAATCGTCGGGCCGAGGTTCGGATCGATGACATCGAGCTTCGAGAGCGACTGCGTGACGAGCACGAAGCTCGCGCCGTACTTGCCGAGCTCCGAGAGCATCCGCGGGTAGTCCACCGCGCCGAGCGTGCTCGACTCGTCCACGAGCTGCACGACCCGCCGCCGCTCCGCCGCCGGCAACGCAACCTGCTCCTCCATCAACAACCCGAGCAGGTTCAGCATCGTCGCCCCGACCAGCGAAGCCGCCCCCTCGCCCAGCGCCCCGACGGCGGTGTTCACCACGAGCACCCCGCCCTCGCGGATCAGTGCCCGCGGGTCGAACGTCGACGCGGGCTGCCCGAACACGAGCCGCGATGCCTCGGTCATCGTGAAGCGCCCGATCTTCGACGTCACCGGGTTCGCGGTCTGCTGCTGCAGGGTCAGCCCCGCGCGGTCGTAGTTGTCGCGCCACCAGGCGCGGATGACCGGGTCGTCGACCTCCGCCACCAGCTGCTCGCGCCAGCGCTTGTCGGTCAGTACCGGTGCCACGTCGAGCAGCGTGTACTGCTCCGCCCGGGACCGCCGGAGGTTCAACTCGATCAGCGTGGCGAGGGCGGCGCGCAGCGCCCCCTCCATGCGCGGGCCCCAGTTCTGCGGCCACAGGCGGTTCATCATCGTCACGATGTGCTCGATCGTGCGGTCGCGGTCGGGGAAGAGGTGGACGTCGATCAGGTTGAGCCCGACCGGGCACGCCAGGTTCGCGAAGTCCAGGTAGAGGGTCCGATCGACCAGCGCATGCGGGATCGACCCGAGCACGGCCTCGGCGAGGTCCTGGTGCGGGTCGACGACGACGAGTGCGCTCTCGTCGCGCCCCGCGGCGAGCTCCTCGAGCAGGCCGGCCGCGAGGTGACGCAGCAGCGTCGACTTCCCGCGCCGGGTCTTCGCCACGATCAGCTGGTTGCGGTGAAGCAGGGGCAGCGGCATGTACACCGGCTGCGGCGTGCCGCCGGCGTTGGTGGTGCCCACGCGGATCCCGGCCGTGGCGTGCCCCGGCGCCGGCAGCAGGCGACGCGCCGTGGTCCGCCGGGCTCGCGCCAGCGATACGGCCTCGTCCGGTAAATGCCAGAGGGCGGCAACCTCGCCGGCGTTCAGCGCGAGCCGGCGCGACCGCCTCACGCTTCCGCGACGCCCGTGGGCGAGGCGAAGCCCGCCACCGGACGCGTCGTCGTATGCCATGCACGCGGCCGCCACCTGCTCGGCGAGCACCGTCGCCCGCTCAGCGCTGCCAGCATGCGCGACTACCTGCACCTGCACGGTGAGCAACGGCCCGGTCAGCTTGCGCTCGGCCACACGCTCGGCGAGCGGATCGCGTCGACGGAGTCGCGCCGCCAGGACCCCGCCGATTAGGAGGCCGACCAGTGCGACGACGGCACTCACGATGAGCGCCTGCCAGTCACCCCCCTCGTACCATCGCCACCCCTGGAGGCCGGCGCTCGCCGTCGCGAGGAGTCCGAGAAACGGCAGCAGGCTCGGTCCCTCACGGCCGAACTCGCGTGCGTTCCCGAACCGGGGTGGCTCGACCCGCCTCCGGATCCGTTCCGCGACACGTTCGGCGCCGGACTCCAGAAGGACGCGAAGGGCAGCACCCTCGCCCGCCGCCGGAGCGGCGGCGGACAGCACACCGACCAGGGGATCCCGCTCAAATCGCCAGTCAGTCCGAAGCGGCAGGTCCGGGTCCGAGCGCGCATCAAGCGGCAGGACCACCTCCGCACTGCCGTCGCGGGCGCGGCGCCCGGGATCGCCCGTCCACGGCTCGACGACGCAGTGCGGGTAGGCGGCGCGGACCTGCGCCGTCGCCCGCTCAAGCGCCGCCTCTGTCGCCGCACACACGTACCAGCGCGGACCCTCGGCCGTCAGCGCGGCCTCGAGCGTCACCTGGCCTGCCGCGAGCGAGGCGATGAGCCCCCGCGCCGCCGCGATGCTCTCCTCGAGCGCCCGCGGCGGCACGATCTCTGCCCCCACCGATCCTGGCCTTTCCGCGCGTCGCCACCACGGCCACATCACCCGGCCTCCCGTCGCGCGCCGTCCAGCGCGTGCAGGAACGCCTCGCGCCCGCCCGGACGGGTGGCCAGGTCGGCCACGTCGTTCACGCCGCCGGGGAGCGTGATGGCGCGGGCGCTCGAGCCGAGGGCCGCCACGAGCTGGCGCGCCCCGGCGACGCCCGCCTCGTCGGCGTCGAACGCCACGACCACCGACGGGAACTCGCGCAGCAGCTTCAGGGCGGCCGTCCCCGGCTGCGTCCCCAGCACCGCGCACGCCGGCAGCCCCCACCCCACGAGCGTGAGCCAGTCGAAGGGCCCCTCGGTCACGATCAGCGGGCTCCGACCCCGCACCTGGTCGTACCCCAGCAGCGGCCGCTCGAGCGCCAGCCCGCGGTAGCGGGGCGGCCGCCGCCCGTCGACCACGCGTCCGACCATCCACCCGACCGAGCCGTCCCGCAGGTCGGGGATCACAACCCGGCCGCGCATCGTCTCGTCGCCGTCGGGGAACACGAGCCCGAGCGCCTCCGCGCGCCGGAGGCTGAGCCGCCGCCGCCGCAGGTAGGCGACCAGGGCGCCGCCGTCGCAGTAGCCGAGGCGGCACCGGCGCGCGAGCACGGCGTCGACCCCGCGCGTCTCCAGGTAGCGGAGCATCGCCGGCGTCCGCAGCAGCGTCTCGTGGTAGAGCTCGGTGGCCGCGAGCAGGATCAGCCGGTCCTCGAGCGAGAGCCGGCGGCGCGGCGGCGTGGGGCGCGGCGGCAGCTCCGCGCTCACCGGTGTCTCGCCGAGCAGGCGCAGCGCCTCTCGGAACCCCGCGCCCGTGCGGCGGCGGACGAAGTCGATCACGTCGCCTTCGGCGCCGCAGCCGAAGCAGAAGAAGCTGCGCGTCGCCGGGTAGACGACGAGGCTCGCCCGCCCGTCCTGGTGGAACGGGCAGCGCCCCACGAACCTCGTGCCGCTCGGGCGCAGCGCGACGCCGTGCGCCGCGACCACGTCCGCGATCGCGTGGCGCTCCTTCACGCGCTCGAGGTCGACGCGCCCGGCGCTCACTGTGACCCACCCGCGCCGCCCGCCCGCTCGGCCGGGCTGGTGGTCGCCAGCTCGTGCTCGAGCGGGCTTGCCTCGACGCGCAGCGCGACGTGGTTGCCGCGCGCGAGGAACAGGCCCTCGCCCCGCCCGCACCCGAGCAGGAAGTCCTGCTCCTCGCGCGACAGCCGGAAGGTGTCGGCGACCCTCCCGATCGTCGAGGCGTCCTGGCGCATCAGCAGCTGCACCGAGCTGTTCGCGAGGACGGTGTGTCCCTCCGGCGAGCCGAGGAAGTCCTCGACGTCCTGGGTGACCGTCGTCAGCCCCAGCCAGCGCTTGCGCGCCTGCCGCGCGACCTGCGCGATGAAGCGCGCCCCCTCCGGGTGGCGCATCAGCGACCAGGCCTCGTCGATCAGCAGCACGCGCGGGCGGGGCTCGCGGCGGACCTCGCGCCAGACGTGGTCGGCGATCAGGTAGGTCGCGAGCGGGCGCAGCTCGTCGGCGAGGTCGCGGAGGCCGAAGACCACGAACGGCCGGTCGAGCGCGGCCGTGGTCCGCTCCGAGAACACGCGCCCGAGGCTCCCCTCCACGAAGCGCTGGAGGCGGGCGGCGAGGCCGAGCGGCTCCCGCGTGGCGCGCAGCACCGCCAGCAGGTCGGCGAGCACGGGCGGCGGACGGTCGTGGGTCGCGGGATCGGCCGTGATCCCGGCGCGCCCGTAGGTCTCGTAGAGTGCGGCGTCGAGCACGCCCCGCTCCGGCTCGCTGAGCGCGGCGTCCGGCCCGGCGAGCATGATCGCGAGCAGGCCCAGCAGGGTGAGCACGCGCTCCGCCAGCGCGTCGCGCTCCTCTCCGCCCGCCGGGGGCAGGTCGAACGGGTTGATGTGGTGCGGCTCCGCGCCGCCGAGCCGGACGGTCTGCCCCCCGACCGCCTCGCAGAGCGGGCCGTACTCGTCCTCCGGGTCGATGACGAGGTAGTGGACGCCGAGCAGCAGCGCGCGCAGCGCCTCGACCTTGCAGGCGTAGGACTTGCCGGCGCCGCTCTTCGCGAAGACGACCTTGTTCGCGTTCTCCTGCTCGGGCCCGAACGGGTCGAAGATCACGAGCGAGTGGTTGTGGAGGTTCTCGCCGTAGAGCAGGCCGCGGTCGACGGCGAGGTGGCTCGACGTGAACGGGAGCATCGTCGCCAGGCTCGAGGTGTCGAGGTTACGGCGCCGCCCGAGGAAGTCCTGGCCGGCCGGCAGGCAGGAGAGGAGGCCGGGGAGCATCTCGAAGAGCGCCGCCCGCGTCTCGGCCAGCATCCCCCCGAGCGTGCCGGCGACGCGCGCGGCAGCCGCGTCGAGCGCCGCGGCCGTCGTCCCGTGCACGCGCAGGTAGAGGCTGGTCGAGAACACCCGCTCGTCGCCGCGTTCGAGCGCGTCGCGGAGGCGGTCCACGTCGGCGTACGCGACCTCCCGCTCGGCGCTGGCGATGCGGCCGCCGCGCGCGTCCAGCAGGCGCGAGGACTGCAGCTGGACGAGGCGGTGCGTCAGGCCGCGGATCACGTCGGCCGACTCGAGCGGCTGCAGGTGCAGGCTCAGGTCCAGCGGCTCGTCCGCGTCGATCAGGCGGCCGAGCCAGTTCGGGACGACGTGGCGCGGGTAGTCCGTGACGGCGAGCACGCGGGACGCCCGCCCGTCCACCGTGACCTGCGCCCGCTCCTCGACGATCGCCGCCGGCGCGATCGCGTCGAGCGCCGTCCGCGTCCCGGCCTCGAACAGCGCCTCCCCCGCCCGCGTGGCCGCGGCGCGCGGCCCGCCCTCAGGCATCACCGGCCTCCGCGCCCATCGGCACGCCCGCGCTCCCGATCGGCGCCGCCCCGACGGCGGGGGGCGGGGCGACCGCCTCCCCCGCGAGCGCCGTCCGCCAGAGCAGGGCGAGCTCGCCGCCGGCGAGCCGGTGCGTGGCGATCCCGCACGCGGCGAGTCCCCGCGCCACCTCCTCCGCGCGGAAGGCGAGCTGCCGCCGGAGGGCGAGCCGATCGGGCGCCGCCTCCGGCGCCCGTGGCCGAAACCGCCGGCGGGGGCGCGCCGCGGCGGGCGCGGGGATCACGACGTAGCACCGCCGCTCGAGGAGCGTGCGTTCGCGGGCGATCCGCCGCACGAACGCCGCGTGGTCGCGCCCGATCCGCCGGAGCGCGGCGGACGCGTCGCGGCCGGGCTCCAGCCCGGCGAGGTAGCGCTCCACGTCGGTGGGGACGACCCGGACGAGCAGCTGCAGCGGGTAGGCGAGCCCGTTCAGGAAGCGCCGGTAGCCGGCGACGATCGCCGCCTGTTCCGCCTCGGACTTGAGCGCGAAGTTCACGCAGCCGGCCGCGAGCACGGCACGGGCGTCGCCGCTGCGGAGCAGCAGGACGTCGCCGGCGATCTCCTCCAGCGGGAGGAGGTCCTGCACGCCCGCGTGGCGGCGGCCACCGCGGCCGATCACGGTCGCCCCGCCTGTCCGCCGTCGCCGCCCCGCCGCGGCGCGATCACGACCTCGGCCGGTGTGCGCTCCCGGCACCGCCTGGCGGCGCGCGGCCGCCAGACCGCGACCCGGGAGGCAGCGCCGTAGCGCACCAGCACGAACGCCCACTCCTCGGGGGCGCGGCCGGCCGGTCGCCAGAGCGCGAGCACGGCCGTCACCGCGAGCACGCTCCCGGTCGCGGCGAGGCGGAGCGCGAACGGGAGCGGCAGGTCCGCCATCGCCCCGTAGGCCAGCGCCAGGCCGATCGCCACGGTGAGGAGCTGCCGCATCGTGAGGCCGAGGTAGGCGTGGTCGGGGACGTTGAGGTGGGTGGGGATCTCGTGGCGCTCCATCACGCCGCCCCCATCGCGTCCTGGACCATGCCGGCGATCACGCGGGCGAGCAGCACGATCGCGAGCCCGGCGAGGGCGTTCACGATCGCGCTCTTGCCCTGCTCCATCTGCCGGGGCGATCCCGCCGCCGACATGTACAGGAACGCGCCCCACATCACGAAGAACGCCGCGACCGCAGCGGCGACGCCGATCCCGACGTTCAGCAGGTTCTCGAACAGCGCATTGATCTGCTCCATCGCACCCTTCTCCCGGCGCCTCCGGCGCCCCTGACACCGCGTCCTACTCCACGGGTTCCTCGGCGAGCACGCGCAGCTCCGCGACCAGCCAGCGGCCCGCGATCCGCTCGAGGCGGCAGACGATCCGCTGGCGCACGCGCTCGTGCTGCATCCCGGCCCGCGCGTCCAGCCACCGCCGCGCCTGCACGGCCGCGACCGCGACGACGGCCTCGTCGCGCCCGAGCGCGGTCACGACGGCCGTTTCGACCCGGGTCACCGTCTCGCGCCGGAGCGTGCGGACACTCCGGTCCTCCATCGCGCCCTGCAGCGCCTGGCGCAGCGGGCCGGTCGTCCACGGCGTGAGCGCGGCGGCGTAGCCGGCGGCCCCCGCGGGGTCGACCGCGCCGGCCCGGACCACGAACGCGGAGGCGGCCCGCTCCACGGCGGCGGTCGCGTCGGTCCGCGCGGCGACACGCGCGGCGGCCTGGCAGCCGGCGGCCGCCATCACGGCGAGCAGCACCGCGGCCAGCACGCCGAGCACGAGGCCGACGTGGCGCGGCGGGATCACGGGACGACCACCGTCGTGGCGGCGGGCGTCGCGGCGGCGGGGTCGGGGCCGAGCGCGTCGTAGGCGGCCATCCGCCCCAGCACCTCCGCGACGTATGCCCAGGAATGGTTGTAGGCGTAGACGGCGGCGGGCAGGTCGCCCGGCGCCCCGGCCGCGACGAGGTAGCGCGCCATCGCCGGGATCGCGTCGCGGTAGTCGTAGGGGTCGCCGCCGTTCCCAAACGCCGCCCAGCTCGCGGGCAGGAACTGCCCGTAGCCGATCGCCCCGGCCCACGAGGTCGCCATGTTGGCGCCGAAGCCACTCTCGACCGACGCGATCGCGGCGAGCAGCGCCCAGGGCACCCCGTACTCGTCGGCCGTCGCGCGCATGACGGCGAGGTGGGCCGGCGGCACCGCGGGGAGCTCGGCCGCCCCGCCGCCGGCCCCGGCCAGCCACGAGCCCAGCCAGACGGCCGCGACCAGCACGACCGCGGCCAGCGGGGCGAGCAGGAGCGCGAGCAGGCCGGCGATGGCGCGGAGCCCCTCGCCGGGCGCGAGTGGGACCGGCGCGGCGGGGGCCGTCACGCACGTGCTCCCGCCGCGCCGGCGGCGCGCCCGGCCGCGACCGCGCCGCCGAGGCGGCCGAGCACCACGAGGGAGACGACGGAGCCGAGCCCGGCGTAGCGGGCCTGGCCGTTGAGGAGCGCCGGCATCTTGAGGGTGATCCAGCAGACGCCGATGCCGAGCAGCAGCGTGAGCAGGGCGTTGGAGACGCTCCCCGGCGTGAGCTCGACCATGAGCGCCGTGCCGAGACGGAGCACGAGCACCTGCACCGCCTGCTGGAAGACCGTGATCGGGAAGAGGTGCGCCCACCAGCGCGCCCAGCCCTGGGTCTGCGGCAGCACCCAGAGGAGCACCATCACCGGCGCGAGCACGATCAGCACGTCCACGAGCGCCAGCCGCATCAGCATCTGGAACACGAGCAGCAGGGTGACGATCCCGTAGGCGACCGCGACGAAGGCGAGGGCGATCCCCTGCTGCTCGGCGCCCGCCTGCTCGTAGCCCGGCAGCGTCACCTCCCCGACTGCGTCGGCGAAGGCGTTGTTGAGGTCGATGAGGAGCGCCGCCAGCTCGAGCGTGAGGTTCACGGCGAGGGCGGCGAGGATCACGCGCGGCAGGAGCTCCATCACCCCGTCGTAGGGGGTGCGGCTGTGCTCGCGGAGCACGACGTTGAAGCCGCCCCACATCACGATCAGCGCCAGCCCACCGTTCGCGATCGCGCGCGTGAACGCCCAGAGCGCCTGGACCGTCGTGCTCTCGTAGCTGCCGGCGGCCGGGGTGCGGGTGACGAAGTTGAGCGACGATCCGCCGACCCCCGTCGCCCAGTCGACGAAGGAGCGGATCGCCTCGATGAGCGCCCCGCCCAGCCGCTCGACCACGGCCTCGAGGATCTCGCCCGCCCACTGCCGCGGGTCGAGGCCCCCGAGCAGGCCAAGCGGGTTGGGCAGGTCGATCGGGCCGAGCTGCGGGGGCGGGGTGGGCGGCCCACCCGGGACGGGCGCGGCGCCGGTCGCCCCCGCCGGCGTGGCGGGACCGGGCACCGCGCTCGCCACCAGCGTCCACGCGGCCTCCGCCCCGGGCGCCGGGCGGGTAATCGGCGCGCCGAGGCGGATGAGGCCCGCCAGCGGGTCGGGGGCCGGCTGAGCGAGGCCGGCCACGGGGAGTCCGAGCCAGCAGACGAGCAGGACGATGGTGGCGAGCAGCGGCGTTCGCACGCGTCCCCCCTTTCCCGTCGCCGTCCCGCTCCTCAGCGGCGGGGGCGACGCAAGGGGGAGCGTGCGCCGGCCGCGTCACAGTCCGTTCCGCGCCGGCGCACAGGCGCGTCTCCCCGCTCAGAACCTGAGCCCGGTGCTCGGGTCGGAGCGAGGTGTGCGTCAGCGGTGACGAGTGGCAGCGATCGGAATCAACGGCGACCGCGTGCACCGGGGATGGGTCGAGCGATGGCGCGCTTCAGGCAGCTGGACCCGCGGGGGATCGTGCTCGGGCACGTCGCGGTCGCCGGCGAGTCGACCGATTATGTCGCGTTGTTACGCCGCGCTCCGGCCGGCTCGATCATGCTCGCCAGGGGTGACGACCCGGAGGTGGCTCGTCGCCAGCTGCGGCGCGCGGCGCGCGTGCTGCGAATCCGCATTCGTTCCCGTGGGCTGATGAGTCGCGCCGGGTGCTGCGCTGGCGGCGCGTCGGCGAGTAGTGCGTCCCCACCGACGTCCGAGCGAGCAGCTGCTGCTCGTGGCGTGGTCGGTCAGCTCCGCGCCTCCAGCGCCGGGAGCCGTCCAGGTACGGCGGAAGGTTCCCCTGCCGGCCAGACTTCGAGCGTCGTCCTGGCCCAGGTCGCCAGCGGCGCCGTCGGAACTGTGAAGCCGAGTCGCGCCGGTCCTGGCATCGGGCGTCCCTCCCAGCGCGGATCCGAAACCGCGCATCCGGGAGGGTGCTGGCGCGCGCGCTGCGCGTCGCGCCGTGGTGGGCCTCCGGCTCGTCGGGGGATGGACTCAGATCGTCACCGCCGCGGAGTGGCAAGCTGGCGGCAGCCTCAGCGGTCTCCCTGCCTGTTCGATGTCACCCTTAGCAGCGCAGCCCGGCGCAGGCGTGCGATCGTCCGGGAGTACGCGCGCGGCATGGTGAGCGCGTTGACGGCCCAGACGATCGCGAGCGCGGTGACGAGAAGCGGCGCGGCCTCGTGCTCCCCGACGCGGAGCGCGATCGCCCCGAGGGCGAGCACGCCGCTGACCAGTGTCAGCACGAAGCCAGCCTCGACGTGCCCGAGCAGCATTCGGGGAACACCGGTCCACCCCAGCAGCACGGTCGCCGGGATCAAGAGGGCGAGCGAGGGAGCCTGCTCCGCGACCTCGCGCGTGATCTCCGCCAGCTCCGATTCGGACACGGATGCGAGCGCGGGCAGGGGCTCGGCGTCGCTGCCGAGGACGTGACCACAGAGTCGGCACCACCGGACCGAGACCCGGTTCGGCTCGCCACATCGCTCACACTCGATCACGGACCTGTCTCCGCGCGCGCGGTGCTTCACACCGTCAGAAATCTAGCAGATGCATGTCCGCCCCCATGGATCCGAAGGGCCTACCGGAGAGCGCGAGGGGCACGTTGGTGGCGTGTCGCGACGGACCTGACACGTCCATCTGAGCAGGCGCAACGCGGTACTCAGCAGGTCGCACGATGCAGTGCACCACGTCGTGACTCCGCTGAAGCCGGGCCCGGCGAGCACCTGCCCACCCGGCTCCGCGGGAGGATCGCGGCACCCGAACACCGTGCACGAGCGCTGGTTGAACACCGGGGCCGGCGTTCCGCCTGGCACCCGAGCGCTGCGGGTCCGGGAGCCTGGCCCCGCTAGCGCAGGGTCACGAAGACGGCAGCCGGCCCGGCGAAGCCCCCCGGGAACGCATCGACGAAGGGCTGGTTCGTGAACGCGGGCCCGCCCAGCAGGAGGCGGAAGAAGCGGCCAGAGGGATCCTGCACCCACGCGCCAGCACCGCCGGTCGCCCGCACCGCAGCCTCCAGCTGCGCGACGGAGCCGCCCAGGAAGACGGCGCTGCCGACGCCGCCCCCGCCGAAGGAGGGAGGAGCGGCGAACTCGCCGGGGCCCGCCCGATCGTCGGGTGGAGCTGGCGCCGGTGCGGGCGCCCGCTCGGTGGCAGACCACAGCTCATAGAGGGCCAGGTCGCCATCCGCATCGCGCAGGTTCGCCGTCACCCGCGTCCCGGCAGCGACCTCGGCACTCATCGGCAGCGGCGGGGTCGTCGTGGGCGAGGACAGCGAGTAGGTGTAGTGCACGTCGCCCATCGAGAAGTACATCTCGGTGAAGCCCGCGGGACGGCGGGCGTCGAGGAGGGCGCCCAGCGTTCCCCCGCGCCACACACCGAGGTAGCGGTCGACGACCACGACCGACTTCGTGACGGTCGCGCCGGCCACCCGCACCTCCATACCCTCCTGCAGGTCGACGCCGAACAGGACGGTGCGCCACTGCATGCATGCCCGCTCCGGCGGACACAGTCCCGAGGGATCCTCGCTGGCCTGTCCGCTCCACAACACCTCTCCCCCGGGTCGCGCACGGATCTCGACCGTCAGCAGGCCGGGCGAGAAGTCGTAGGCGGCGATCCAGTCGCTGAACGCGATCACGTGAACCGACGGTGGGAGCGCGGCGGCCGCTGGTGACGCCGTCCCGAGCGCGGCGAGGAGCGCGCAGACGGCAAGCGCGACCCCCTTGATGCGCAGCATGCGCCCCCGTGGGTCGAGACGGCCGGTTCCCTCAGCCCACCGGCGGCAGCGTGATCGCGAGGTGAACCGGGCATCGCCTCGGTGCCGTGGCCGCCCTCGACCCGCGTCCGCCCTCATCATGCGAGGTCGCGCAGGCGCGGGGGAAACGCGCGCGCCTCGTCGGGCCACCCGTGCCTCGCGATCGCGGGGCGTGTGGGTCGCTCCGCGCCGGGCTCCGCGACGACGGACACGACGCCGGGGAGGAAGGAGGAGGCGAGGGCGGGCTCCCGGGCTTGTCCGCGCTCCGACGGCGACGGTTCACCGACGCCCGACCAGAGGAACGCGACGACCCCGTCGGGCGTGTATGCATAACCGGTCGCCACGCCCCGGTCGTTCAGGTCAACGAGGTACTCGCCCCGCGCATCGGCGCTGAGGTCCAGGGTGGTGATGGACCGGTCCCGATGCCGCATGAACACCTGCTGGCCCGTACCCAGGTACCAGCCACCCACGACGCCGCTCGGCGTCAGCGAACTGACCTGCACCCACTCGGCCCCGGCGATCTCGACGCTCTCGACGTCGCCCGTGGGCGAACGAACGAACCCGAACTGACCTGTCGGGGCAATGTATGTGCCGGCGAGCGCCCCGGATGCCAGCAGGTCGCTCGGGTCCGTGACGAACGCGTCAGGCACCGTGAACGTCGTGAGCTGGCCCGCTGGCGTGAGCAGGAACCCGGCCTCCATGCCGCGCAGCGACCCGGCGACGACCCCTGCGTTGTTCAGTGAGAGCGGGGTGTCGAAGTCGATGCCGTCGGGCGGTACGTCGATGATGCGGAACGCCCCGCTCCGCTCCCGGACGAACCCCTTCGCACCCAGCGTGGTCGCGTCGAAGAACTGCCCGGCGACGTCGCCGCGGTTGTTGATCGCACTCACGTAGGTCGTGCCCGGGAGGGCGTTCGGCGCGTCGAATGTGACGAATTCACCCGACGGGAACCGGATGAAGCCTCGGGCTCCGGGGTCCCAGTAGATGCCGGCGACGACGCCGGAGTCGTTGATATCGGCCGGGGAGGCGTTGCACGTGCACCCCGCGGGGACCACGAACGTCGTCAGCCCTCCGGACCGATCGCGGATGAAGCCGCGATCCGGGAGGCCGCCCAGGGCGTCGCCAAACGCACCGGTCACGTCGCCCCTGGCGTTGATCGCGGCCGGGAGCGTGTCCAGGTCCTCGACCTGGAAGAGCGTCAGGCCCGGCCTGGCGGTCGCCTGCGCCGCGCCGGGGCTGCCCAGGACGGCCACGATCGAGGCCAGGATCAGCGCGCCCAGCACCATCAGCAGGACACGCGACATGCTGGGCCTCCTGTCGAGCTCCACCCACGGTGGGCACGCCGAACGCGAGCAGATAGCGCTGCGACCGTTGAACGGAGGTTGAACGTTCGTCCCGTGATGGCGCCCGCCCCCGGTGTCACCGGGACGCGCCATCAACCCAGGAGCGCGGCGATCCCCCCGAGGGCGATGCACGGGCCATAGGCAAACGTCGCACGCCGGGAGTGGCCCAGCGCGAGCGCGCCGACGGCGGCCACCCCTCCCGCGACCGCCGTGACCGCGAGGACCGCGGGGATCCGCGAGGCACCCGTCACCAGTCCCGCGAACACGGCGAGCTTCACATCGCCACCGCCGAGGCCGCCACGGCTGGCGATCGCGACGCACCAGAACACCGCGCCGGCGGCGACGCCGCCCGCGAGGAGGTCGGCCGCATCCCGCCCGGGCCAGGCCGGCGCCAGCAGCGCCGCGCCGGCGATCGCCGGGTAGACCACGCGGTTCGGGATCCGGCGCGTGCCGAGGTCGTGCACCGAGAGCGCGGCGAGCACCGCCACGCTCAGGGCCGGCAGGACGCTCGCGGGGATGCCGGCATCCGGCCCGGGCGCTGTCACGGTCGTGACCAGGACGGCGACGATCCCGATCGCCGCCGCGGCCATGCCGGCGATCGCTGCCCGCGTCACCTAGGCGCCCCGCGCCGTCTCGACGAGGCGGCTGAGCACGGACCGCGTCTCCGGGTCGGGGGCGGCGAGCGGATCGTCGAGGAGCTCCTGGACGGCGACGGCGAGCTCCCGGTAGGCGCGGCGCGCGCCGGTCACGTCGCCGCTGGCGGCCAGTGCCTCCATCAGCCCGCGCGCCGCGACCTCGTCCGTTGGCTCCTGCCCGAGCGCGAGGCGGTAGTAGCGGATCGCCCGCTCCAGCGCCCCCTGGCGCTGCGCGAGCGCCGCGGCCTGCCGGGCGGCACCGCGGAAGCGCTCGCGATACTCGGCGCGGTAGGGCTCCGCCCACTCGAGCGGCAGCCCGGCGAGAAACTCCCCCGAGTAGGCCGCGAACGCCCGCTCGTACTCGTCGAGCGCCATGTCGGGGGGCGCGCTCGCCGCCCGCCGCAGGGCGAGCTCGAAGCCGTCGAGGTCGGTCTCGAACAGGGGCCGGTCGAGTTCGTAACGGCCCTGGCGGGTCGAGCGCATCACGCGCAGGTCGGGACGGCCCGTCGCGTCGCGGAGCCGGCGCCTGAGGTAGCTGACGACGTTCGAGAGCGAGTGGCCGACGTGCTGGTCCCAGGGCAGCTCGGGCCAGAGCGCGTTGGCGATCTGTTCGCGCCCCACCGATCGTCCCTGCGCCACCATGAAGGCGAGGAGCTCCGGCGCCTTGTGGTACGACCACTCGGCCAGGGGCTCGCCGCGCACGAGGATCTCAAGCCCCCCGAAGCAGCGCACCGTCACGCCACTGGTCGCCATCCCACCGGCGGCTGCCCGGTCGGCCGGCGCGGCCGCGGACGCGCCGCCCGCGAACATCGGCATCTGCCGCGTGCCGCGGTCCACGGGTGCCGGCGCGGTGGCCATCCCGGCGTCCGCGACGGGGGAGGTCGTGCGCGGCGCACCGCGGACGGCGGCCGCGCGGGCGCGCGCTCGACGCCCGGCCGACGCGGGATCGGGCGGCGGCCCCGCGTCGAAGCCCGCCGCCTCCTCGATCGCGCCGCCGGCGGGGGGCGCGCCCCGCGATCCCGGGTCGCGCACGACCGCCGCCGGCCCCGCCGTCAGGAGGCCAGCACTGTCAGCCTCCACGTCATCGTCCAGCCAGTGCGCGTCGGCATCTGCCTCCCACGAGCGGTCACCTGCTCCGGGGGGCGCGGCCACCGCGGCCACTGCTTCGACCGTGAGCGAGTGCGCGTCGGCGTCGTCCGCCGACGCGCACTCGCCCGCGCCGTGGAGCGCAGCCGCGCCTGCCGCTGCCGCGTCGGTCAGCGCGTACGCGTCGGCGTCCTTTCCCGACGAGCCGTCGCCCGCGTCGCGGGGCGCAGCCGCGCCTGCCACCCCGGCCACCGCGTCGGGCGCCTCGGATGGCTCGGGCGGCGTCCATCGGGCCGACCGGTCGCGCCGGACGTGCACGTGCTCCAGGGCCTGCGCACCAAGGCCGGGGATCTCGAGGACCAGCTCGGCGAACTCGCTGCCGCCCGGCTCGTCGGGGCGTGGCGGGCGGATCCGCGGGAGCGCGGCGTCATCGACGTCACCGGCGACCACGACCACGTCGGCACCGGGCCCCGTCCGCATCACCGTCAGCAGGGCGCCGATGTCCGTCGGTGCTCCCAGGAGCGCCAGCAGCGGGCGGCCGGGCCTCGCGCCCGCCCCCTCCTCCGCGCGCGCGTCGATCACCTCCTCGAGCTCGTCGACGAGCTGCTCGGCGGTGGGGGCGTCGCCCACGCCCGCGAAGTGCGGCGCATCGGCGAGATCGCCGAGCCAGCCGGCGGCCGCGCGGTCGGCGCGGAGCGCCAGCCCCTCCGGGCCGTGCGTGGTCACGAGGGTCGCGACCCACGCGCGCACGAGCCGCTGACGGTCGGCGGCCGGCAGCGCGAGCCCCAGCCCGCCGAGCGCGCGCAGGTCCGCGTAGACGATACCCGTCGCATCGGCCCCGACGGGCACGATGAGCGACGGCGTCCGGGGGGCGGCCTGCAGGGACGCCGCCAGGCGATGGAACCCGGCGAGCGTCACGCGCACGCCGTGGGCGACGCGCTTGACCCGGACGCGGCAGTCGAGGCGTCGCGCAAGCTCACCGCGCGCGGCCGCCAGCTGCTCTGCGAGCGCGGGGGAGGCGACGACGGTGGCGATGATGCCTTGCCGCGACTCGTGCAGGAGGGCCGGCACAAGCGGGAGCCCGAGCGTCGCGAGCGCCCCGGTAAGCGCGCTCGCCGCGGCCGTCACCCGCCCCGCGTCACCGACGGGCGGCTCGAGGCCGGTCCCGGAGGGGAGCACACCGCGCCGCCACTGCCGGTGGACGAACAGGACCGCGCCGCCGATCACCACGAACCCGGCGGCCGACACGACCACGCCGCGGGCGAGCGTCGGCCACTCCCACTCGCGCGCGGGTCGGTCCGCGGCGGGCATGGTCGGGAGGGCCACCGGTGCCGACGTGACGGGCGTGGGCACCAGGGTGGCCCCCGTCGCCACCGCGGTGGGCGTCGCGGTGGGCGCCGGCGGCGTCGCCGGGGCGGCCGGCGGGGTCGTGAGCGGCGGATCGGTCCCGAGTGCGAGCGGCAGCTCCAGCACCCAGCCCGGGTTGATCACGTTCGGGTCGCGGAACGTCCGCCCGTCGGGCATCACGCGCCCGCGGTTGAGCTCGAAGATCTCCTGCCAGCGGAAGCCATCGCCCAGGAACCGCGCGGCCACGCTCCAGAGGTCGTCGCCGGGGACGACGCGGTAGCGCGCCGCCTCCGCGACCTCGATCCCGGGCACGGGCAGCGGGACCGCGAGCGTCCAGCCGGGCTCGATCAGGCGCGGGTCGGCGATGAGCGAGCGGTTCGCGGCGACCAGCTCGACGTAGCGCGACCCATCGCCGTAAAACCGCTGCGCGATCGCCCAGAGCGAGTCACCCGGCACCACCGTGTATGCGAGGTGGGACGCGGCCGACCGTTCCACGAGCGGAGCCGCCTCGCCGCCTGCGACGGCGCCGGGCGCGTGCGGGGCGACCACCGCGGGGCCGGGCAGCGGCGCGGCGGCGGCGAGGCGCGCCGGGACGCTGAGCCCGCCCGCCAGGAGCAGCACGCCGGCAACGCCCCCGTCGACGACCCGCCGGATCGCGGGCACGGTCACCAGCTCGCTCAGCCAGAGGCCGCCTCGCACCCAGCCGGCGCCGCCGGTCAGCGCCCGCGCCGCGAGCAGCGCCGCGCGGACGACCGTGGTCGCGGCGACGTACCCGAGCAGCAGCCACGCGATCACCGCGGCCAGCGTGACCAGCCAGGCCGTATCCACGCTGTCACCCGTGAGGACACTCCGCGCACCCGGCCACCCGGGGAAGCGCGGGACCGCGGGCGCGCCGGTCAGCGCCCAGAGCACCCCCGCCGAGCCGGCCATCGTCACGACGAGGACGATGAGCCCGACGACGCCTCCGCGCTGGTTGGGGTCGGGGTGCTCGGCACGGCGAGCTCGCGCGGGACGGTGCATCTGCGCTCCCCTCCCCTACCGGCTCGTCAGGACCGACTGCACCTGCGTGACCGGGTAGTCCTGCCGGTAGCCACGGATCACCGGTGCGAGCGGCACCCAGGCCCCGCCGTTCACGCGGTAGCGGGCGTCCCACTCGATCTCGAGCCGCAGGGAGAAGCCGCGGGCCGACGGCGCAGACGCCTCGTAGACGTGTTGCACGTCGCTCTCCGCCGGGTAGCGCCGGCCGAGGGAGGTGGTGGTCAGCCGGCCGCCATCGCCGAAGTCCCACCGGTACTCGCGCGGGGCGACCTCGACGTCGACGGTGATCGCGCCAAGGGTGCGGCTGCCGGTGAGGTGCTCGCCGCCGTAACCGTCCACCCAGAACCAGGAGGGGAGCGCCACCAGTCCAACGGCCGGGCTCGCGCCGAGCATGACGTCGGGCAGCGGCACCACGCCGAGCACCGACGCCGCCAGCTCCGCCGGGTCGACCGGCGCCTCACCCGGGTCGGCGACCACGACGTCCGGCGGGCCGGCGGCGTCGACGGGCACCCAGGCGATCGTGAAGGATCCGTCGGTGCAGCTCACGCCCCACGGCGTGGTGCCGGGATTGAGGAGGAGCCCCTCGCCGATCCACCCCGGAGTCGAGTTGCCAAGATTGAGCGGAGCGGCGGTGCAGACGGGTGTGACCGGCCCCGCCACCACCTCGGACGCCGACGGAATGCCGGGCCTGCCCGGTCGAGTCGACGTGAGCGAGATGAAGATCGTGACCCCTGACGGGGCACTAGTGACGAACACCTCGGAGGACTCCGGGGTCTTGTTCGAGCCGGTCGGGCGCGGCTGCCCCGGCATCGGCCCGTCGGCGCGCACGGCGGACGGCAGAGTTGACGCGAGGAAGGCAACGAGGAGTACGGGGAGAAGCGTCCTTCTAGTCATTGATTCTTCGACTGCTCACAACCACCCACGTACCTGAGCTCAAGCGACGGAGGACGTAGCTGTCGGTAACGGCCACCCCCGGGACGTCAGAGGTCTCCGGAGACTTCGTCGCAGGATCGACGTAGAAACTCCTGTCTACGTATCGGTCGATGACGCGAGCCGACTCGGAATCCGCCTCGACTACGGTGAAGTCGTGCTCCACAACCACCCGGAGAGCAATCTCGTCCTGTAGGAGCTGCGCTACCTCATCGGCAATCCGCGTCCGCTCCTCACCTTGGGCGACATCGCTAACGAGCGAAGCGTCCAGGTTCAGGAGCGCGTCCGCGTACGCTGCCCAGTAGTCGAGATACGCGGCGGCGATCTCCTCCTTCACCGACGGGGTGGCCGTCGCCGTGGTGGCGCTCGCCTCGGACGAGAGCGTCGCGGTCGCGGAGGGGGTGATGGCAGTCGCCGCCACCGGCTCATCGCCGCCCCCACAGGCCCCCAGCACCGCCGTTGCCAGTGCCAGCACGCCGATCCCGATCACCCTGCCCAGTCGCATCACGGGCCTCCCTGCCTCCCGGTGCGTGGCTCGGCCACGGCACGCGCGCTGACCTCGACGCCGTCGATGCCGACGACCCGCAGGAAGCGGGTCGGGGCGTGCCGCGAGACGGCCACGGTGACCCGCGCCGCCGTCGCATCGACGTCGTAGCGCATGCCATCTTCCTCCAGCAGGTACGCGATCGCGGTCGCCCGCGCGGCACCCTCGTCGAGCACGAGGCGGCTCCCCCCGGAGGCGCGGTAGGTCGCCTCGTCGACACGCATCGCGCCGGCGGCCGCGGCGGCGTCCGCCAGGTTCTGCAGCTCCCGGCGCTGCACCAGCAGCAGCCCGCCGTCCGCCACGAGCCCGGCCACCGCGACCAGGCCGAGCAGGAAGAGCGCCGCGAGCACGAGCGCCTGCCCCGCCTCGTCCCGGTGCCACCGCCGCAGCCCGCTCACGGGACCACCCCCGACCGGCTCCGGTACTGCTCGATCCGCTGCTCGGCGTCCGCCGAGACGGTCACCGAGACGGTGCCGAAGAGCGGCAGCGCCCCCAGCTCGACCGCGTAGGCGACGTGCGCGCGGGCGGTCCCGCCGCGCGCGAACGCGCCGGGGTCCAGCGCGAGCGTCAGCCGCGCCCCGTCCAGCCCGTGCCCGTCCGCCACCGCCCGCGCGTTCGCCTCGGCCGCGGCCAGCCCCTCGTCACGCGAGGGCGCGACCGCCAGGCTGCGCCCCGCCTCGCGGGCCGCGGCCTGCACGGCGACCGACGCGTGCACGACCTGACCGGCCAGCACCACGCCGAGGGCGATCGCGAGCACGACCGGGACGGCGAGGGCCGTCTCGACCAGGGCCTGGCCGCGCTCGTCCCGCCCCCACCGCCGCCGCTCACGGTCCACCGCGGAACTCCTCGCGCCACGCCGTCCCGGTCGCCTCGAGCGGCACGGCCAGGTCGCTGACCCAGGGGACGAACAGCGCATAACTGCCCGTCACCCGCGCCACCACCAGGTCGCCCCGCGCCTCGACCCCGACCGCGAAGTCCGCCGCGGCCGGCCCGAGGCCGGCGGCCAGCAGCTCGCGCGCCCGCGTCGCCCCGTCCGTCGTGACGGCCCCCTCCGCCGCGGCGCGGCGCGCCCCTTCGATCGCCGCCGCCTCGACGACGGTGCGCGCGTGCTGCACGAGCGCGAACTGGACGGCCCCGACCAGCACGACGAGCAGCAGCGGCATCGCCAGCGCCAGCTCCACCGTGCTGGCGCCCGCCTCGTCGCGCCGCGGCGTGGGCCTAGACGCTGGCGAGCGCACTGACGATGTCGTTGAAGATGGCGACCACCGCCGTCCCCAGCGCCTGCACCGCCACGATCGCCACCACCGCGATCCCGGCGGTGACGATCGCGTACTCGACCATCGTCGCGCCGGACTCGTCGCGCCCCAGCGCCCGCCACTCGCTCCTGATCCGTCCGAGCATCGTTCGACCTCCTGCCGGGCCCGCCCGGCGCTGTCGACCCCGCCCCTGGCCTGACCGTGGTCCCCCGTCATCCGCCCACCCCCAGCAGCGCCACGCCGGCCGGGTAGAGCAGGACGACCAGGAAGACCGGGAAGATGAAGAGCGCGATCGGGAAGAGCATGCGCACCGCCGCCGTCCCGCCCCGCTCGAGCAGCCGCGCCCGCTCCTGGTCGCGGGCGGACGCGGCGAGCGCCAGCGTCGCCGGCCCGAGCGGCAGCCCCTGGTCGCGGGCCAGCGACCACGCCTCGGCGAGCGAGCGGAGCAGGGGGACGTCCTCGCGCTCGGCGAGGGCGCGCAGCCCCTCGCCGTAGGGCACTGACCCAAGGCCGCCGGCGCGGGCGACAGCGCGCAGTTCGTCGCCGAGCACGCCGTCCAGCCGGCGGGCGACCTCGACCAGCGCCTGCTCCGGCGAGAGGCCGGCGCTCGCGCCGAGCGCGAAGAGGTCGAGCGCCACCGGCAGCGCGGCGAGCACCTCCTCCCGGCGCCGCCCCAGCCGCGCCCGCACCACCCAGCTCGGCGCCGCGAAGCCGGCCGCCCCCGCGGCGAGCCAGCTCCACACCGGCCACGGCCCCGCGAGCTGCACGCCCAGCAGGTTGAGCAGGGGCAGCAGCCCGCCGGCGACGGCGGCGCTGGCGAGCTGCTGGCCGCGGAACTGGGCCGGGTCGAGGCCCGGCATCGTCAGCGCCAGCCGGCGCGCCAGGTCCCCGGACTCGAGCCCGGCCCGCGCGAGCACGGCGCCGCAGGCCGCCCCCACGTCGTCGAGGAGCGGGCGCAGCGTGCGCTCGAGCAGCGGGACGCCGAACAGCGCCGGGCGGACGGCCTGGGCCTCGGCGGCACGGCCGGCCGCCGTGAGCCGCCGGAGGGCGCGCGCGAGGTCGGGGCGCGGCCGCCCGACCGGCTGCGCGACCGCGACGAGCCAGAGCCCGCCCCCGAGCGCCGCGCACACGGCCCACCAGCCGGCCGGCACGCCGCTCACCGCAGCCACCGCCGCCCGAGGGGGAGCCGCGTCACGCGCAGCATCGCCGCGTACCCCAGCGCGCCGCTCGCGATGCAGAGCGCGAGCACGCCCTGTCCCGCCGCCGTCGCGAACGGCGCGAGGTAGCCCGGGTTGGTCGCCCGGATCGCCACGAACAGCACGAGCGGAAGGGCCGCGACCACCCGCGCGGAGAGCACGTTCTGGGCCTGCGCGGCGCGCACCTCGCGCCGCGTGCGCGCGGCGGCGCGCGCCGAGCGGGCGAGGCCGTCGAGCACGACCGTGAGCTGGCGGCCGCCGACGCGGTAGGAGAGCAGGAGCGCGGCCACGAGCGCGTCGAAGCCGGGGTCGCGCAGCTCGTCGGCGGCGGCGCGCAGCGCCGGCTCGAACCCACCCGGCGCGAGGTCGCGCACGATCGTGCGGAAGGTCGCCCGGAGCGGCTGCGGCCCGCCGCGCGCCAGCAGCCGCATCCCCTCCTCCAGCCCGACGCCGGCGCGCGCGGCGTCGCGCAGCACCTCGGCCGCCTCCGTCACCGCCTCCTCGACCAGGGCCGCGCGGCGGCGCTCGCGGGCACCGCGGTACCAGCCCGGCAGGCCCGCGCCCACCGCGCCGGCGGCGAGGGCCGCCACCGGCCACGCCAGCCAGAGCCAGGCCACGGCGGTGACCAGGAGGCCCGCGGCGGCGGCCGCTGCCAGGGAGCCCGGGTCACGCTCCGCACGGGGACCGCGCCCCGGTGGGTCCGCCGCCGTGGGGACGCGCGGGGGCGCCGTGAGCGACAGGAACACGAACAGGAGGCCGGCCGCGAAGCCGGCGCTGATCAGGGCAGGCACCAGGCGCTCCTTCCCCCGCGAGCGTCGGCCTGGGCGGTCACAGCCGGTTCCGAGCGGGGTCCGATCCCGTTCCGGGGGCTCACGGCACGTTCCGCGGGCCGTCCGCCGGCGCCCTCCGCGGGGACGAGGCGAGGCGGGGCCGTCACGCCGGGGCTCCCCAGGCGGCGTCGTCCACCGCCAGGCGGTCGGCTCGCCGGGGACGGATGCCGGTCCAGCGCAGCAGGCCGTCCCCGCCGCGCGCGAAGAGCTCGCTCCCCGCCACCGCCTCGCCCTCGAGCCCGGTGATCTCGTAGATGCTCGACACGACCCGGCGCCGCGTCACGGCGTCCTGCTGGAGGTGCACCACGAGCTGGACGGCCTCCGCGATCATCTCGGTGACCGCCCGCACCGGGAGCGCCTCCTCCGCCATCAGCGCGTAGGTGCGGAGCTTGCCGAGGGCCTCGCGCGGCCCGTTGGCGTGGATCGTGCACATCGAGCCGTCGTGGCCCGAGTTCATCGCGATCAGCATGTCGAGCGCCTCGGGCCCCCGCACCTCGCCCACGACGATCCGCGTCGGGCGCATGCGCAGGGCGTTGCGGACCAGCGCCCGGATCGGGATCGCGCCCACCCCCTCCATGTTCGGGAAGCGCGCCTCGAGCGCGACGCAGTCGGGCAGCATCGCCTCGAGCTGCAGCTCGGCGGTCTCCTCGATCGTGATCACGCGCTCGTCCAGCCCGGGCACGCAGGCGCCGAGCGCGTTCAGGCAGGTCGTCTTGCCGCTGCCGGTGCCGCCCGAGATCAGCATCGTGAGCCCGGCCCGCACGGCCGCGTCGAGGAACGCCGCCGCGGGCGGCGGCAGCGCCCCGAGCGCGACGAGGTCGCCGAGCGTGCGGGCCCGGAGCAGGAACTTGCGGATCGTGAGGTGCGGCGACCCGGAGGTCACGGGCGGGATCACGGCGTTGAGGCGCGAGCCGTCGGGCAGCCGCGCGTCGACCATCGGGCTCGCCTCGTCGAGCCGGCGGCCGAGCGGCCCGATCGCGCGCCGCACCAGGCGCAGCAGGTGCTCGTCGTCGTCGAGCACCACGTCGGTGAGCGCCTTGCGCCCGTCGCGGATGACGAAGACCCGGCGCGGGCCGTTGACGATGATCTCCTCGACCTCCGGCGCGTCGAGCAGGGGCTGCAGCGGCCCGAGCCCGAGCAGGTCGTCGAGGATGCGGCGCTGCTCGCCTTCCAGGTCGGGGAGGGGCGGCTCGCCGAGCGCCGCCCGCAGGCGCTGTTCATCCGCCAGCCGCGCGGCGACCAGCCGCGCAATCCACCCGTCGTCGCCGGCCGGTACGCCGCTCCCCGGCGCGCCCGTCCGTGCCGCCGCCTGCACCTCGGCGCGGATCGCGGCGAGGCGCTGGGCGTGATCGGGGACGGCTTCCGGGGCCATCAGGCGTCGCCCATCGCGCCGGCCGCGGCGACGGCGCGAGCGCCGGCGGCCGCCGAAACCGGGGCGGCGACCAGCGCGGCCGCGATCGCCCGGAGGTCGCGGCTGGCCCCGCCGCCGACCGCGGAGAGCGGTCGGCGCGCGTCGATCGCACGGCGGGCGGCGCGCCGGTCCTCGCGCACGCCGCCGAGCACCGGCAGCGCGAGCACCTCGCCGATTTCGGCGGCGGTGTAGTGTTCGCGCCCCTCCCGGCGGTTGACGACGAGGTGGAAGCGCGCGGCGGGGGCCCCGGCGCGCAGCGCGGGCACCGCGACACGCCCGTTCCAGATCGAGATGAGGTCGGCACCCGTGACGACCACCACGTCGGTGGCGGCGCCAAGTACGGCGGGTGGCGGGGGACCGCCGGCGTCGACGATCACCCAGTCAGCCCGGCGCCGCAGCTGATCCAGCGCCGCCCCGAGGAAGCCGGCCGGCAGGCGCGCCGCCAGCTCCGCCCGCTCGAGTCCCCCGAGCACCGCGCAGCGGGGGCCGGCCTGGAGCTCGTCCGCCACCCGCTCCGGCCGGGGATCGACGCCGCCGGCGGCGACCAGGAGGCCGCGCCGCGGGTCGAGGTCCAGGTAGGGCGCGACGTTCCCGCCGCGGAGGTCGGCATCGAGCAGGATCACCCGCGCCCCGCCGGCGCCCAGCACCTCCGCGAGCGCGATCGCGACCGTCGTCCGCCCCGGCGCGCCCTTCCCCCCGGTGACCACCACGACGCGGCTCGACGGGGGTGCGGGGGCGGGCGCCGCCGCGGGGACGGCGCCGAGGACGGGCTGCTCGCCCGCCGGTCGCCGGGGGGCCGCGCGCAGCGCCTCCGCGATCGAGGCGACCGCCGACCCCGCGGGGATCACGCTCGCGCCGCGCGCGTCGCCCGCCGCGGCGTCGCCCTCGGCCAGCACCACGGTCGGGAGGCGGCGGCGGAGCTCGTCGAGGAGGGCCGCGTCCAGCCGGTGCAGGCGCGCGTCGACGAGCACCGCGTCCACCCCGGGCGCCCGCGCCGCCTCGAGCAGCCCCGGGCCGTCGAGCGCCCGCGCCAGGATCGCCACGCCGGCCGCCGGCAGCTCACGGCCCAGGCGCGCCTCCAGCTCCCGGTCGCCGACGGCCAGCACGACACGGAGGGCGTCGTCGGCGCTCATCGAACGCCGTCCGTCGGCGCCAGCGCGAGCGTGAGCGCCCCGTTGACGCGCGCATGCGCGACGTCCGCGGCGACGTCCGCCGGCACGAGGATCGTGACGCTGGCGATCGGGGCCATGGCCGCGGCATCACCGAGGGCGATGCCGGCGGGCTCGGTGGCGACGTCGAAGACGACGGCCCGGTCGTACAGGACGGCCGTCACGCTCGCGGCCTGGCCCGGGAACGAGGTCGCGACCACCGCGACCCGGTCGCCGCGCGCCAGGCCCGGGAAGACCGTCCCCGCGTCCACCGGGACCGTGAGCGCCACCTCGCCGTCCACCAGGCGCGGGCCCGTCCCGAGCGCGTCCATCGTCACCATCGCCCCGGCCGCGAGGGGGATCGCCGCGGTCTGCCCGACGACGGCGCCCCGGCGCTCGACCGGGAGCGCGAGCGCGGCCAGGCCGCCCTCGAGCCGGGCGTGGCTGGTCCCGAGGTCGGCGGCGGTGATGACACTCCCGGCCCCGATCGGCCGTGCCGCGACCAGGATGGGGGTCGTCTCCCGCGCACCGCTCCAGAGGAGGAGCCCGCCCGCGAAGGAGACGAGGACCAGCGCCACGCCGAGCAGCAGCCGTGCGTCGAGGTGGGGCGACCCGCGCCAGCGGGCAAGTGTCCCCGTGCCGTCAGCGGTCACCGGGGGCCTCCGGTGGCGCGCTCCCCCGTCGCGCCTCCTCCGCGTCGCTCGCAAACGCCGTCAGCCAGCGGCCGACATACGCGGCGGCGTCGTCCGGGTCGAGGAACGCGGCGTCGGGCGCCGCGTCGGTGCGCGCGGTGCCGCGCCGGCGAATGGTGATGCGGAGCGGTCGCGGGTGGTCGGGCTCGACCCAGGCACGCACGAGCAACCAGTCGGTGGTCGGGGCGGGGACGGACATGGCGCCGACGCTACGGGGCGGCCGTGGCCGGCCGCGAAACGAACCGCCACCGAACACGGCCGCCCCGCCGCCGGGGTCACACACGGTGGAGGGAAGTTGGAGGACGTGTGCGATGGACGGTGGAGACGGGCCTGTTTCGCGAACTTCCTCGCGATTTGCCACGCGCGCGGCCGCCCGGTTTCGGATACTCGTGCGCAGGGCGGCGCTCGCCGGGTGAGCGCAGGGGACCGGGGACGTCGCGCCGGTCGCCGGTAGGGATCGACCGTCGTGGGCGCAGATGCCCCCACCGCCGGCCCGTCGGCCGGGCCGCGGACACGTCGCCGTCGCCGGTCGACCATCCGGCTGACGCTCCTGGAGCGCTTCGAGCTACGCGAGGGCGGCGTCGAGCGCCGCCTGCCGCGGGCCGCGCAGCGCCTGGTCGTGCTGGTGGCGCTCCAGCCCGGCCCGGTGCGGCGGACGACGGCCACGCAGCGGCTGTGGCCTCATCTCGACGACCGCGCCGCCGCCGGCAGCCTGCGCTCGACGCTGTCGCGGCTCCGCGCGACCACGGCCGGGCTCGTCGACGCCCGGGACGGGACGATGCGCCTGGGCGCGCGCGTCACCGTCGACGTCACCGAGCTCGAGCGGGCGGCGCGGGCCGTCCTCGGCGGCGGCACCGCCGGCTGGCCGCCCGAGCGGATGGCGGCGGAGCTCCTGCCTGAGTGGAACGACGACTGGGTGATCCTGGAGCGCCAGCGGCTGCGCGAGCTCTGCCTCCACGCAATCGAGAGCGTCGCGGGGCAGCTGAGCGACGCCCGGCGGCACGCCGACGCCGTCGCGGCGGCCTTCTGCGCGGTGCGCCTGGACCCGCTGCGGGAGAGCGCCACGCGCGCCCTGATCCGCGCGCAGCTCGCGGAGGGCAACCGCGCGCAGGCGGTCCGTACGTTCCTGGAGTTCCGGGGCCGACTGCGGGCCGAGCTCGGGATCGAGCCGTCGGAGGCATTGATCGGGCTGATGAACTCGCTGCGCGCGGGGCCGACGGGCACGCCGTCCTGACGCGCGCGAGCGGAACCCGCGCTCCTCGACGACGGGCGCCTACGGCTCGGCGAGGAGCCGCTGCAGGTCCGCGGTCAGCTCGGTGGCGCCGAGGTGGGCCGGCACCCGCAGGCGAATGCCCCCGGACGCGTCCACGATCAGGGTGGAGGAGGAGTGACCGACGACGGCGGCGGGCGTGCCCGGGCCGGCCGCGAGCAGCTCTCGGGACACACCCCAGCTGTCCAGCATTCCGACGACATCCCCTGGCGAGCCGCTGAGGCCGATGAAGCCGCGGTCGAACTTGTCGAGGTAGGCCTGGACGTCCCCGGCCGACTCACGTTCCGGGTCGACCGTCACCATCACGAAGTCCACCAGCTCCCGTTCGCCGGGATCCAGCGCACGGAGGGCGGCGGAGTATGTCCCGACGATCAGCGGACAGACGTCCGTGCAGGTGGCGTACCCGAACATCACCACCACCACCCGCCCATCGCGGTCGGCGAGGTCGAAGAGGGTGCCGTCCGATTGCTCGAGCCGGAGCGCGGGTGCGGTCCGGAGCGGGCGGTACTCGACCGAGTTGAAGTCGCTCTCTGCGCGGTCGTGGTAGGTGACGGTGACCGGCACGCTGGCCTTGGTCTCCTCCGGCGCTTCGACGAGCAGGAGGGCGCGCATCTGGTCCGGGTAGCGGTCGTCGCGCAGGTACGCGGTCTGCGCGTCGTGGAAGTGGAACCTCATCTCCGCCGTCTCCCCTGGCGGCACCTCGGGCGATGCGACGAGGAGCTCCGTGTACCCCTCGTCGGCGTAGAGCGACAGCCCGTGCGGCACCGCGCCGGCGTTGTGCACGCTGATCACGAGGTCCGTGTGCGTGCGGATGCGGAACACGGTCTCCTCGCCGCCCAGCTCCGCGCGCTCGCCGCCGATGCTGAAGTCGTCGAGCGTGACTTCCAGCCGATTCTGTGCAGCCCCGGCAGCGCCGTACTCGTCGAGCAGCTCGTCGGACCCGCCACACGCCGTGACCAGCGCGAGCATGGCGGCAGCGAGGACCAGGCCGATCCGTCCTGCGGTACTCCTCGTCAGCATGGGGCGTCTCCTATCCGGCGTCCGACCGGCGCAGCCCGAAGTACGCGACTGCGGCCGGGACAATCGCCCAGATCAACAGCACGCTGATGAGGGCGGGGATCAGCTGGGCGTCCATCGTGTCGGCGAGCCACTGGCCACCCGGGCCGAGCGCGTCGAGCGACGTCGCCATGCGGTCGACGGCCGCGACCTTGAATGCTTCGGTCGGGTTCGCGATCGCGATGACGACCACCAGCCGGAGGTCGAGGTTCGACATGGTCGAGGCCGCCATGAGGCCGAGGTCGCCGAGGAACAGCAGGACGACCCAGGTGACGATGGCGAGCCCGACGGCTACGGGTGACCGTCGCGCGACGACGGAGAGCGCGATCCCGGTCGAGAACGAAGCGGCCATGAGCAGCCAGGCCAGCCCGGCGAGCCACAGGAACCCGCGGAGCTCCATCACCGACGAGAACGCGAGCCCCACCGCGCCCGCCCCGAGCCCGAGCCCGAGGACGAGCGACAGCGCTGCCAGCCCGCCGACGTACTTCCCGGACACCAGCTCGCCGGTGGTGATCGGGTGCGACAGGAAGTAGGCGAGCAACCCGCGCTCGCGGTCCGGCGCGATCGCGGCCGCTCCGGCGATCAGGGCGAACAACGGGATCAACACCATCACCACGTTGGTCATCGCGGCGGCCGTCCGGCCGAACTGGCCCCGCTCGAGGCTGGAGAGCTCCGTCGTCGAGAGGGACGCGACGCCGGCGACCAGTAGCACGAACAGCACGGCGTAGAGGATCAGCCACCAGTTGCGCAGCGATGCGCGCCACTCGAGTGAAGCCACCAGCCAGATCACGCGTATCGACGGCATCAGAACTCTCCTCGCGGGACCAGCTCGAGGATGTCCACGTCCTCTCGCGCGAGGACGCGCACGAGCTCGTGGAGGGGGACGCCGTGGATGATGATCCACCCGTCCGAGTGGGGCTCGACCGTGAACCCGGCCTGGACGAGCACCTGGGCCGTCGCGTCAGCGGTGCTGGCTTCGACGTGGAGGAGGGCTCCCTGGTGCCCCTGGAACCGGTGGACGAACGCGCCGCGGTCCTCCTCGCTGGAGATACGTCCCGCGTCCAGGGTGACGACCCGGCTGGCAAGCTCGACCACTTCGTCCACGCGGTGCGTCGTGAACAGGATCGCGACGCCTCGCTCACGCTCCCGGCGGAGCACCTCGAAGACCACGTGGCGAGATTCCACGTCCAGGTTCGCGGTGGGCTCGTCCAGCAGGAGCACACAGGGCTCCCCGATCAGCGCGAGGGCCAGGCCGAGCCGCTGACGCAGGCCGCCGGAGAGCTGCGCGGGGCGCTTGCGCGCGTGCTCGACCAGCCCGACGACCTCGAGCATCTGCTCGACGCGGGTCGGGGAGGCGCCCCGGACACGGGCGATGAACATCATCAGCTCCTGGACCGGCAGGTCAGGCAGGTCGAGGACCTGGGGCACGTAGCCCGTCTGGGCGCGCGCCGATCGACCGTCGCGGCGCAGATCGATGCCCGCGATGGCGACCTCGCCGTCGGCCCGGGCGAGTCCGAGCAGGCACTTGAGCGCGGTGGTCTTCCCGGAGCCGTTCGGGCCCCAGAGCGCGACGCCTTCGCCGGGCCGGATCGCCAGGTCGAAGCCGTCGAGGACGGTCGTCTGTCCGTAGCGCTTGGTGATGCCCCGCGCATGGACCACCGGCTCCGCCAGCTCGACGGCCGCGTCCGGGATCCGCCGTGCGCGGGGCGCGATCCACGCGAGCCCGCTGGAGACGAGCGTCGCCACGCTCACGAGCCCCAGCACCGTGGCCATCCAGGGCCAGCGCGCGCCCGCCTCGGACATCCCGCCGAACCACGCGGGGGGCGCCGGCGACGTCAACGGGGCCGTGTCCACCACCTTCGCGCTCGGACGGAGGTCGGGCACGGCCCGGGCTGCCAGGTCGATCGCGATCGAGGCGGGCGCGTGGTCGAAGAACCCCAGGATCGGGTGGCGGTCCCGCAGCGACGCGAAGAGCGAGCGGGGCTCGTAGGGCAGGTCGCCCACGCCGTCGCCGTCAGCGTCGTAGCCGGCGTAGTCGCTCCAGTAGTTCCCCACGTCTTCCGTCCACGTGTTGCCGAGGAGATCCCCGCTCCCGCGCACCTCTACCTGCGTCGCGTTGCGTTCGAGGCTGTTGCCCACGAACTCCACGCGCTCGGTCGAGGGCTGGAAGGACAGGCCGAAGGTGTTGAATGCCACGAGGTTGTCATCGAACCGCGCGTACGCGTCGATCCCGTGGGGGACGGTGTCGAAGGAGATGCCGATCCGGTTCTGGACGACGACGTTCCGGACGACGTCGAGGTTCGCAATCTCCTTGAGTCCGATGCCGTAGCCACTCGGGCCGTACGACTCCCGGATCAGGTTGTCCTCGATCGCCACGTTCGAGGAGTACATCGCGAAGATGCCGACGGAGTTGCGCTCCAGCGTGTTGCCGGTTGCCCGCAGGCCGTCGTCGTACATGAAGTGAAGCCCGTAGCGCCCACCGGTCACGTGGTTGTCTTCGATGTGGGCGCCATCCGAGAACCAGAAGATCACGTCCCGGGTCGCCGACACGAAGTTGTCGCGGACGACGATGTCGCGCGAGTACCAGGCGCGGATGCCGTCCCCGCGCCGGCCCGTCTCGTAGGGGTACCCGTGGATCTCGTTCGACTCGACGATGCTCTCGGGCGCTTCCTTCAAGAAGACCCCGAAGAGGACCTCCTCCATCTGGTTCCCCCGGACGACGGCGCGAGGAGCCAGGACCGTGACGCCGGCATGCTCCCGGTCGAGCACGCGCCCGGACCGGCGGATGAGGAACCCCTGGAGGGTGACGTCCGGCGCGGTGATCCGCACGACGTCGCCCTCCTCGCCGCCGTCGATGGTCGCGCCGTCCATGCCGATCAGCGTCACCGACTTGTCGACGACGAGCGGGCCGTACACGCCGCCGTGCACCTCGATGGTGTCGCCGGCCTCCGCCACGGCCAGCGCGTCCTCGATCGAGGTGAACGGGCCCGTCGGTGAGACGACGAGCACGGCTGCCGCGAGGAAGGCGACGAGCGTCGTCACGTCCGCTGCCGCGCCTTCCAGCGACGGCTCACCAGCGAGAGCACCAGCAGCACTGAGGCCAGCAACGCGAGCCAGAACCCGCTGTCGAACATCGCCGTGGTGCGGAACTGGCCGACGCGCCCGGTCCCCAGGATCGTCGGGGTGAACTCCTTGATCGACGACGACAGCGCCGCCGTCGGATCGAGGTTGTTGCCGAACGTGTACAGCCAGTAGAAGAGGTCGGCGACGAAGACGAACGGGAACGCGATCCCGGGGATCGCGAACAGCCAGAACCACCGCCGGCGCATCGCTGCGAGCAGGGTCAGCCCGGCCATGATCGGGACCGCGAGCACCGCCAGTCCGCGCTCGGTCTCACCTCCTTCGGCAAGCGGGCGCATGCCGATGTAGTGGTTCAGCCCATCGATCTCGGCGACGTCGCCACTGACGTGATCCAGCCAGATCGTCGCCCGGAGTCCGTTGATGTACTGGGGGGCGTGGAGCTTCAGGCTCCAGAACGGCAGGAAGATCGTGACCGCGATCAGCGCGGCCGCCACGAGGGGGAGGACCCGGTCGCCATGGTGGAGCGTCCAGGCGCGGGCCGGACTCCAGATCTGCTGTCTCCAGCGCGCGACCGCGCGTCCGAGCATCCGTGGCACGTCATGTGGGTTCGTCGGCACTGCAATCATCCCAGCTGCTCCTATCCGGTGGGCAGGGGTGGCGAGGCACCTTCGCCTCGCCACCCCTGGAGCAGGCGCGTTCGCCTACTCGGGGCGCACCAGGAGGTGTCCCATCATTTCCAGGTGGAGCGCCGAGCAGAACTCGGTGCAGTAGAAGGCGAAGACGCCCGAGTTCTCCGCGTCGAACTCCACCGTGATCGTCTCACCCGGCTCGAGGCTCAGGCCCACGTTGTATCCGGACAGCGCGAACCCGTGCGTCGCGTCGTAGGCGCGCTCGATGTTCGTGATGTGCCAGATCACGTGGTCACCCTCGTTGATCTCGATGTTCTCCGGGTTGAAGTGGCTGCGCGTGGCCGTCATCCAGATCTCGACGGTGTCGCCGTTTCGCTCGACCCGTTCCTGGCCCGAGACCGGCGCGTTCGGATCCACGGCCTGCTGGTGCGGATCCCACCCGACCTCCGGGTAGACCTCCCAGGCGTCGAGCTTGTCCGCCTTGATGATCTGGGCGTAGTGCGGTTCACCGACGCCCATCGCCATGTCGTAGATGACCTCCATGTGCTCGCCCGTGAGGTCGACGAGCTGGAGGTTCTGCGGCAGGAGCGGCCCCACGACGTTGAAGCGGTCGGTCGCCCACTTGTTGAGGGAGACGAGGTACCGCCCGTCCGGGCTGACCGTGTCGCCCTCGGCGGCGGCGATGTGCCCGACGTTGTACTGCGTGGGGACGACCTCCACGAGCTTCCACTCGTCGTGGTAGGGCGGGCCCATCTGCCACTTCGCCACGCCGTTGTCCAGGAACAGGCTCGTGTAGCCGTAGCCGTCGCCGTCGAACTGCGTGTGGAGGGGGCCAAGGCCCACCTCGATCTGGGCTTCCATCACGTCGTCGAAGGGGAGGATGCGGACGCCGTACGGGTCGGACTCACCGACGCCGCTGTCGATCGCGGCCTTGATCTTCTCGAAGGAGTAGGCCGTGATGTGCGGGTCCAGCTTCCCCGCGACGATGACGTATTCCCCACCGGGCGTGACGTCCGATCCGTGGGGGCTCTTCGGCTCCGGGACCAGGAACAGCAGGTCCTCCGCCACCGCCGTGTCCAGCGAGATGAGCGGGTACCCGTTCACCTTCGGCGCGGACTGCGCCACCTCGGCCGCGCGCTCCCAGTTCATGACGTGGAGGTAGTCCATGTCGTTCTGCGAGACGCCCACCTCGAACGGCGGATTTCCGGCTTCGATGCCCCCCGTGTCACGCTCTGAGTTGAGCGATCCGCAGAAGACCCAGCCGGCGGAGACCTTCTTGCCGACGTCGCAGAGGTCCTGCCAGTACGGCGGCAGTTCCATGCCGAAGGACTGGGATTCGTCGATGCGCCCGGCTTCCCGGTCGAACTTCCAGAACATCACGTAGCCGCGGTACTTGTCGTCGTACTCGCTCAGCGGGGCGTACTCCCCGCCCAGCGGGTGCGCGTACTGCGGGCCTTCGATGATGTACTCGGTGTCCGGCGTGACGAAGGTCCCGCCGTGGTCGATGTTCGAGAACGGGTTCTTGACGATCTGCTTCGTCTCGAAGTCCCTGAGGTCGATCATCGCGACGCGGCCGTTTGCCTTCTCGTTGATGAACAGGAACTGGCCGTCGTAGTCGCCGGCCGTCTCCGAGAGCGCGGGGTGGTGGGTGTCACCCCACTTGATCTCCTCATCGTTGTAGAAGCCTGCGGCGAGCGTCTCCTCGGTCTGGACCCCGCCAACGCCGTACCCCTGCCAGGATTCCGGTGTGAACACCGCAATCGACTTCAGGAGTCGCATCGATGGGATCCCGATGACGAAGACCTGCCCGGCGTGGCCACCGGAGGCGAACATCAGGTACTCGTCCCGTCCTCCAGACGGCACGAACGTCTTGAGCGCGGCCTCGATGTCCGCCTCGGAGAGGCCTCGCTCGTCCGCGATCGCGCTGACCGCCGCGTCCAGCCCGGATTCATCGTCGCCCGCGCAAGCGACCGTTGCGCCTGCCAACAACACGATCAGACCAATGAGTGCAGCGTGCCTCATACGGCCTCCTTTCCACGTTGGCGGCCGCGGCGCCTCGATCGATCGTCGGAGCGGCTGCGACCGCACCCATCCTCGTGCCGGGAGGGCCTGTCAACGCGGGCCTCACGTCCTGCGATATCGAGGACTTAGGTAGTCAACGTTAATTGGGTCGGTAATCTATAGTGGCCGCGACGAGGACTTGCCGGATAGCGGTGCGCTGTCCGGCGACACTGTCCGTGCCGTCCTCGTCCTCACGAGGGACGCGGTGGCAAGCTGCTGGCAAGCTGCTGAAGGCTTGCGCAGTGGCGGAACGGGATGATTTCCCGTCCGCTATCGTCTACCAATCATGGTCGTTCCACCGAGAGGGTGAGGGGGTTTGCGGTGAGATTTGGTGTGACTCGAGTTCTGCTCGTGGCGATGCTGGTCCTGGGGGCCATGCTCGTCGCCTGCTCCGGCGATGACGATGACGAGTCCACGTCGGACGGGGAGGTTGCGACTGCTACCGAGACGGACGACGCAGATGGCTCGGACGTGGATGAAGCGCTGGCTGCTCAGGGTCGAACCCTGACCGCTGCGCAGTGCTGGAGTTGCCACACGCAGGACGGTTCGGCGAGCGTCGGTCCGACCTGGAAGGGCCTCTTCGGGAAGACCGAAACCCTGGACGATGGCTCCACCGTCGAGGTCGACGAGGAATACATCCGTGAGTCGATCGTCGATCCCGGCGCGAAGGTCGTGGAAGGCTTCGCGGCAGGAACGATGCCCACGTTCTCATCGTTGAGCGACGAAGACATCAACGCCATCGTTGCCTACATCAAGTCCCTCGGCGACTAGTCTCGCGCGCGCGAAGCAGACACGTGGACGCACCCGACATCGGGTGCGTCCACTGCCATCCCGGGGATGCGATCGAGGCGCCGGGATCCGGGGAGCGCTTCGCCAGCGCGCCCGACCGAGCGGCGTATCGTGATGGGCGTCATGGGCGAGCAGGCACCCAACCCGTTCGATCGCGACCCCTCGTGGGCTGCCGGATACGACGACTGGTACGAGTCGGGCGGCGGGCGGGCGGTCTTCGAGGCGGAGCGTCGCTGCCTCAGCGCGCTGCTCGAGCCCGCCCCGCGACCCCTGGTCGAGCTCGGCACCGGAAGCGGGCGGTTCGGCGGGGCGCTGGGTGCCGAGGTGGGACTGGACCCCGCTCCAGCGCTGCTGGCGCTCGCCCGCGCCCGCCTGCCCGCCGTTCTGCAGGGGGCGGCTGAGGCGCTGCCGTTCAAGACAGGCTCGGTCGGGAGCATCCTCGCGGTCACGGTGTTCGAGTTCCTGCCCGCTCCCGCCCGGGCGCTCCAGGAGATCGCGCTCGTCCTGCGCCCGGGCGGCTACCTGGTGCTCGGGTTCATCCCGGGAGCGAGCGCGTGGGCCGACGCCTACCGGCAGGACGGCCGGAATCCCGACTCGGTCTTCGCGCATGCGCGATTCTTTTCCCCGGCCGACGTCACCGCGGCGGCGGGGGCGGTCGGGTTGCGCCGGACGGGCGCATGTGCCGCGCTCTTCGAGCCGCCCGGCGGCGTCCCCTCCGTCGAGGTGAGCCCGGGCGCGGACCCGTCCGCCGGGTTCGTCGCACTGCAGTTCGTCAAGCCAGCGCCCTGACGGCGCTGAGAAGGGAGGGCGACGTGAGCGAGCTCTCGGCGCAGGTCAGCCTCTATCCGCTCGGGCAGGACGACCTGTCGCCCATGATTGATGAGGTCCTCCAGGAGTTCGAGGAACGCGGCTTGCTCGTCGAGGCTGGCCCCATGAGCTCACTGCTGACCGGCGAGCCCGCCACGCTCTTCGCCGGGTTGGAGGCGGCAGCGCGTCGCGCCGACGAGCACGGGCGGATGGTGCTCGTCATCACCGTGTCGAACGCCTGCGCCGTCCCCGAAGCCAACGCCGCGCCCACGACGTGACCCACGCACGCCGCCGGCGCCCATGGGGCCTCGGCCGTCCGGTCTCGCCGTCGGGCGTCCCGGCGCTGCCCGCCATCCCGCTCTCGGCCGCCGCGGGAGGCACCGCCACGAGGGAGGGGACCAGCGTCCCCCGGTCTCGGGACGTGTCGCCCTGACTCACGCCAGTCCTCGAGCGCGAGGATTCCCCGGTCAATGACAGGCCCGCCGGGGCCGACGCGACGCGGTGGTCGATCTGACCAGGCGGGACGGCGGATGGCGAACCTCCTCGACTACGAGTCGACCGTCGCGGGCTTCAGCTGGAAGCAGGCGCGGGCCTGGCTCGACGGGCTCCCCAACGGCGCCGGACTGAACATCGCGCACGAGGCGGTCGATCGCCATGCGGCCGGAGCACGCCGTGGCCACACCGCGATCCGGTGGCTGGGGAAGGATGGGACGCGCCGCGAGCTCACCTACGCAGACCTTGCCGAGGCCAGCAACCGCTTCGCCAACGTGCTCGCGGGACTCGACGTCGCGCCGGGCTCCACCGTCTGCGCGCTCCTGCCCCGGGTGCCCGAGCTGTACGTGGCGGCATTCGGGACACTCAAGCGGCGGGCGGTCTTCTGCCCACTCTTCTCCGCGTTTGGCCCGGAGCCGATCCGGGAACGCCTCCAGCGGGGCGACGCCGCGGTGCTCGTCACCACCCGTTCCCTGTATCGACGCAAGGTGGCGCCGATCCGCGACTCACTCGATGGGCTACGCCACATCCTCGTGCTCCCCGAGGCGGGGGAGCATGAGCCTGATGGCACGGAGGACCTCGCACTCCGGCTCGAGGAAGCCAGCCCGGACTACCGGATCCCGGCCACTGACCCGGAAGACCCCGCGCTCCTGCACTTCACGAGCGGCACGACCGGCCGGCCAAAGGGGGCGCTGCATGTGCATGACGCGGTCGTCGCCCACCATGCCACGGCGCGCTTCGCCCTCGATCTGAGGCCCGGCGACATCTTCTGGTGCACCGCCGATCCGGGCTGGGTGACGGGCACCTCGTACGGGATCGTCGCCCCCCTCACCCATGGCCTGACCAGCGTGGTCGACGAGGCCGAGTTCGACGCGGCACGCTGGTACCAGACGCTCCAGGACGAGCGGGTCACCGTCTGGTACACGGCCCCGACGGCGATCCGCCTGCTGATGCGCGCCGGCCGCGATCTGGCTGCGCGGTATGACCTCGCCGCCCTGCGGCTCGTCGCGAGCGTGGGTGAACCGCTCGCGCCGGACGCCGTGGTCTGGGCACGCGAGGCGTTTGGCTGCGCCGTCCTGGACAACTGGTGGCAGACGGAGACCGGCGGAATCATGATCTCCAACTTCCTTGCCACCGAGGTCCTGCCGGGGTCGATGGGCCGGCCAGTCCCCGGCGTGGAAGCGGCCATCGTCGAGCGCGAAGCAGGCGGCGCCGTCCGGGTCGAGGACGAACCGAACGCGGAAGGGGAGCTGGCGCTGCGCGCCGGCTGGCCGTCGATGTTCCGCGCCTACTACCGCGATCCCGAGCGGTACGCGGCCTGCTTCGCGGACGGCTGGTATCTCACCGGGGACCTCGCCCGGCGCGATGAGCGCGGCTACTTCTGGTTCGTGGGACGGACCGACGACGTGATCAAGTCGGCCGGGCACCTCATCGGACCGTTCGAGGTGGAGAGCGCGCTGGTCGAGCATCCCGCCGTCGCCGAGGTGGCCGTGATCGGCACGCCGGATCCCATCCTCGGCGAGGCGGTGAAGGCATTCGTCGTGCTCCGCCCCGGATACGAGGCCGGTCCCGACCTGGAGCGCGACCTGCTCGCCCACGGCCGGCAGCGGCTGGGGGCGCAGGTCGCCCCGCGGACGCTCGCGTTCGTCGCGGACATCCCGCACACGCGCAGCGGCAAGGTCATGCGCCGGCTCCTGCGCGCCCGTGACCTGGGAATCCCCGAGGGCGATCTGTCGATGCTCGAGGAGTCGCATTCAGCGTCCGACGGTGTCGGATGACGACGCCGCTCCTCGACCGCGACCACGCGCTGGACCTGTTCCGCGAGATGTTGCGCATTCGCCGCTTCGAGGAGAAGTGCGCGGAGCTCTACAGCGCGCAGCAGATCCGCGGATTCCTGCACCTGTACATCGGCGAGGAGGCGGTCGCGGTCGGCGTCATGCAGGCGCTCGATCCCGACGACGCCGTCGTGGCCACGTACCGCGAGCACGGGCACGCCCTTAGCCGGCAGGTGCCGATGGACGCGCTGATGGCCGAGATGCTCGGGCGGTCCGGGGGCGTGAGCCGGGGACGGGGCGGCTCGATGCACCTCTTCGACGCGCGCACCCGCTTCTACGGCGGGAACGCCATCGTGGGCGGCGGCATCCCCCTCGCGGTGGGCCTGGCGCTGGCGGACCGCATGCAGGGGCGGCGCCGCGTGACGGCGTGCTTCTTCGGCGAGGGTGCCGTGGCGGAGGGCGCGTTCTACGAGTCCCTGAACCTGGCGGCCCTGTGGGACCTGCCGGTGCTCTTCTGCTGCGAGAACAACCTGTACGCCATGGGCACCCACCTCGAGCGCTCCCACGCGGAACCCGACATCGCGCTGAAGGCGAGCGCGTTCCGCCTCCCGGCGTGGTCGGTGGACGGCATGGACGTCCTCGCCGTGGAGGAACAGGCACGGCAGGCCGTGGCGTTCGTCCGGAACCAGGGCGGGCCGGCCCTCCTGGAGTTTCGCACCTATCGCCTGCGGGCCCACTCGATGTACGACGCCGAGCGGTACCGCACCCACGAGGAGGTGGAGGAGTGGCGCGCGCGAGACCCGCTGTCGACGTTCCCGGCCCTGCTCCGCGAGCGTGGGTTGCTCGATGACGACACACAGGCAGGGTTCGAGGCCGAGGTGCAGGATGAGCTGAACCGGGCCATTGCCTTCGCCGAGTCGAGTGCGCCCGAGCCGGTGGAGGACCTCGAACGCTTCGTCTACATGACCGAGGTCCCGCAGTGACCGCCGCGGACGCTCGGCTCCAGTATCGCGTCGCGATCCGCGAGGCGATGACCGAGGCCCTGCGTGCGGACGACCGCGTGTTCCTGATGGGGGAGGACGTAGGCGCCTACGGGGGCTGCTTCGGCGTGAGCCTCGGGCTCCTCGAGGAGTTCGGCCCCGAGCGCATCCGTGACACACCGCTCTCCGAGCTCGCCTTCGTGGGCGCGGGGATCGGCGCTGCCCTCGGCGGCATGCGCCCGATCGTGGAGGTGATGACCGGCAACTTCAGCCTGCTCGCGCTCGACCAGATCGTGAACAACGCCGCCACGCTCGCGCACATGTCCGGTGGGCAGTTCGCCGTCCCGCTCGTGATCCGCATGGCGACGGGTGGCGGACTGCAGCTCGCGGCGCAGCACTCGCACAGCTTCGAGGGGTGGTACGCGCACGTCCCCGGCCTCAAGGTGATCGCCCCCGCGACCGTTGAGGATGCGCGCGGGATGCTGGCGCCCGCCCTCGCCGACCCCAACCCGGTGCTCATCTTCGAGCACATCCGCCTGTACAACCTGGTCGAGGATGCCCCTGGGTTGCCCGTCCACGTCGACATTGAGTCCGCGGCCGTGCGCCGTCCCGGGAGGGATGTGTCGCTGATCACCTACGGAGGCTCCCTGCCGCGGACGCTGGAGGCCGCGACGATGCTGGCGGGCGAGGGGATCGACGCCGAGGTGGTGGATCTGCGCGTCCTGCGACCACTGGACACCGCGACCATCGTCGAGTCGGTCAGCCGGACGCACCGCGCCGTCGTCGTGGACGAGGGCTGGCGAAGCGGGGGGATCTCGGCGGAGGTGAGCGCACGGCTGATGGACGAGGCGTTCTACGAGCTCGACGCCCCGGTGCAGCGGGTGGCGACGGTCGAGGTGCCGATCCCGTACGCCGCCCACCTCGAGAACGCCGCCCTCCCCCGCTCCGAGGCGATCGTGGCGGCCGCCCGCCGCGTCGTGCGGGGAGGACGGGCCGATGGCTGAGTTCCGCATGCCGTCGCTGGGCGCTGACATGGAAGCCGGGACACTGACGGCGTGGCGCGTGCAGCCCGGTGACCGCGTCCGGCGGGGTGACATCGTCGCGACGGTCGAGACCGACAAGGCCGACATCGACGTGGAGGTCTGGGTGTCCGGTACGGTCGGCGAGCTCCTGGTCCGCGAGGGCGAGCGTGTGCCCGTGGGCACCCCGCTGGCGACCATCGTCGAGGAGGCAGCCGGGGCTCCAGCATCACGCCCGACGCCATCCCCGGCGCCTTCCCCGGGCACGCGCGGAGCACTGCCCCCTCCCACCTCTACGGCTGCGCCCGCCCCTCCGCCACTCCCGCGGCGAGGGCCGGTCCCAACCGCGCCGCCAACCATCGCTGCCGGTGGGCGGCCACGCGTCTCACCGCTCGCGCGCGCCACCGCTGAACGGCTGGGCGTCGACCTCGCCACCGTGACCGGGACGGGCATCAACGGCGCGATCACGCGTGACGACGTGGAGCGGGCGGCCGGGCACGGTCCCGCGCCGGAGGAGCGTCCGATGCCGTCCGCAGGCGCGCCGGCGCGCCCCCCCGACCGAGCGACGGCGATGCGGGCCGCGGTCGCGGCGGCGATGGCGCGATCTCACCGCGAGATCCCCCACTACTACCTCGTCAAGACGGTCAACCTGGAGCCGGCGCTCACCTGGCTCGAGCGGACGAATCGCGAGCGGCCAACGGCGGAGCGCATGATCCCCGCGGCGCTCTTCGTGAAGGCCGTGGCGCTGGCTGCGCGCGAGGTTCCGGAGATGAACGGGCACTGGACGGAGGGGGGGTTCCGGCCGTCTGAGCGCGTGCACGTCGCATTCGGCGTGCACGTCCCGGACGCCGGTCTGATCGCGCCCGCGCTGCTCGACCCCGGCGAAGAGCCGCTGGATGCGGTCATGCGCGGGCTCAGGGACCTCGTCGGACGGGCACGCGCTGGACGCCTGCGCTCGTCAGAGCTGGCTGACGCGACGATCACGGTGACGAGCCTCGGCGAGCGCGGCAACGTGGATGCCGTGTTCGGCCTGATCAACCCGCCGCAGGTCGCGCTCGTCGGGTTCGGTGCGATCCAGGAGCGGCCATGGGCCGAGGCCGGCATGCTCGGCGTCCGCCGACAGGTCACCGTCTCGCTTGCTGCCGACCACCGTGCCAGCGATGGGCACCGCGGTGCGCTCTTCCTTGCCGCCCTCGACAGCCTTCTGCAGCGGCCGGAGGCACTGTGAGCCGAGACTTCCGCGCCACGATCCTCGCGCTGCTCCACGACGTCCGCCCTGAGGCCCCCCTGGAAGCACTGCCTCCGGACGCCGACCTGCGCGAAGAACTCGACCTCGATTCGATGGACGTGCTGAATCTCGTGATCGGCCTCAGCGAGGCAGTCGGGCTGGAAATCCCCGAGGAGGACTACCACCACCTGGTCACGCTCGACCGCTGTGTCGCCTACCTGGAGGGACACCTTGCCGGATCATGACGTCGACCTGGCGATCCTCGGCGGTGGCCCCGGGGGATACGTCGCCGCGATCAGGGCCTCTCAGCTCGGGATGCGAGTGGCCCTGGTGGAGCGGGAGGCGGTCGGCGGCGTCTGCCTGAACCGGGGATGCATCCCCGCGAACGCGCTGCTGCGCAGCGCCGAGGTCCTGTCGCTCGTGCGGCGCGCCGCCGAGTTCGGGGTGGACGTGGAGGGCGTCCGGGCCAGCTTCGGACCGGCGCACGCCCGCAGCCGGCGCGTCGTCGAACACGCGGTGCGCGGCGTCGAGTACCTGCTCGACAGCCACGGGGTCACCGTCCTGCGGGGCGAGGGACGCCTCAGCAGCCGGCGCGAGATCCTGGTCGAGCCGTCCGGCGATCGAGTACGCGCGCCGCACGTCGTGATCGCGACCGGTGGCCGCCCCTACTCGCCCTGGCCGGTGGACGGCGAACGTGTGCTGACGAGCCGCGAGGCCATCGAGCGCGCGCAGCTGCCGGGCCGCGTCGTCATCATCGGCGGGGGCTGTGTGGGGGTTGAGTTCGCCGAGATCTACGCGACCTTCGGCGCCGAGGTCACCCTCATTGAGCGCTCGCCGGGCTTGCTCGACGGCTTCGACGCCGACACGGCAGCGGTGCTGCAGCGTGCGCTGGAGCGCCTCGGCGTGACCGTGCTCTGCGGGACGAGCGCCACCGCGGTGAGGAGCACGGATGCGGCCGCCGGCGTGACCGTCGAGCTCGGGGGCGAGGCGTCCGGCCAGGTGGTGGCCGATGCGGCCCTGGTCGCGCTCGGGATCACCCCGAACACGGGCGGCATCGGCCTCGAGACGGTCGGCGTGGCGCTGGACCGACGTGGATTCGTGGAAACCGATGCGCGTGGCGAGACGACGGTGCCGGGGATCTGGGCGATCGGTGATGTGACCGGCCGCATGCCGCTCGCACACGTTGCCTTCGCACAGGGCACCCTGGCAGTGGAGGCGATCGCCGGGCGTGGCCCCCGTCCGCTGGACTACGCCGGTATCCCGCGCGCCGTGTACACGCACCCGGCGCTCGCGAGCGTCGGCCTGAGCGAGGCCGAGGCGCGTGCGCGAGGTCACGCGGTGCTCGTCGGCCGGTTCCCGTTCAGCGCCAGCGGGGCGGCGGCCACGCTCGGCGAGCCCGATGGGTTCGTGAAGCTCGTCGTCGAGGACGAGACGTGGGCCATCCTCGGGTGCCACGTCGCCGGCGAGCAGGCGCCGGAGCTGATCCACGAGATCGCCGTGGCGAGGACGCTGGAGGCGACCCCCCGCGAGCTGATCGAGACCGTGCACGCACACCCCACCCTCGCCGAGGCGCTCCGCGAGGCGGCCCTCTCCGTCACGAGCGGGGCAATCCACTACTTCCGGCGGACGCCGCAGTGACCGGTGTTTCGCAGCTCGTCGTGGTCCGTGATCCCGTCGCCGCTTCGCCCCGCGTGGACGCCGCCCTGTCGCGGGTGCTGCTCGCGCGCGCGCAGGCCGGAGGGCAGGCGCCCATCCTCCGTCTTGTGCGCCCCGGCCGTGCCCTGGCGTTCGGCCCCGCGGATCGCCGCAGCCCGGGCTATGCCGCGGCCCGCCGCGCAGCGCTGGACCACGGCCTGGAGCCGGTCGCGCGCCTCGCCGGCGGGCGCGCCGTGGTCCTCCATGAGGACACCCTCGCCCTCGAGTGGACGGTCCCCGCCCCTCGGGCACGTGACGGGATCCGCGATCGCTACCTGGTGATGACATCGGTCGTCGTCACCGCGCTTCGCCGGCTCGGCGTCGATGCCTGCACCGGCAAGGTGCCCGGCGAGTACTGCCCCGGCACCTACAGCATCAACGCGCGTGGCCGCGTGAAGGTGGCGGGGTTCGCGCAGCGGGTCGTGACCGGTGCAGCACAGGCCGGCGGCCTGCTCGTGGTCGGTGGGGCCGAAGATGTGCGCCGCCCCCTGGGCGCCGTCTACGCCGCGCTTGGCGTCGCGTGGGATCCCGCCACGGTCGGGAGCGTCCGGGACGAGGTCGGGGCGACCAGCTGGGACGACGTCGCGGATGCACTGATAAAGGCCCTGAGGGAGCGTTTCGCGGTCGAGGAACGCGCGCTCGACGCCGACGTGCTCGCCCGCGCCCGCCATGCGGACGTCGATCGCGGAGGGGGGCGACCACGCGACCGTGTGCGGGCGGGATGAAGGTCGGCTCCCCGCCGGCCCGAGGCCAGTTGTTGGCGTCGCCCATGCGGGCGGTACCGTGAGTTCGATGGTTCCCGCGATCCCGACCCCGGACGCCGGAGACGGTGGTGACCGGCTGCGTCTCGACGACGCGCTGCGGCGCCTGGCGGTGCTTGCCCGCGAGGCGCCGCCGGCGCTGCGCGCGTGGCTCGTGGGTGGCGCGGTCCGGGACGCGCTCCTCGGCCGCGAGGTGCGCGAGGCCGACCTCGTCGCCGTGCACCCCGAGACGTTCGCGCGCCAGGCGGCCACATCGCTCGGGACGACCTGCGTGCGGCTCGGCAGGGAGTACCCGCTGTGGCGCGTCCCGCTCGCGGAGGGGCACCTCGACATCGTGCCACTGCGAGGGAGCCTCGCGGCGGACCTGGCGGCGCGTGACTTCACGGTCAACGCGATGGCGCTGCCGCTCGCGGGCCTGCCGTCGGGGGGGCTGCCCACGCTGCGACGCACGGACGTCGTCGACCCGCTCGGCGGACGGGCCGACCTCGATGCACGACGGCTGCGGCTGGCCAGCCCCGGGGCCCTGCGGGCCGATCCGGTGCGCGCGCTGCGCGCCGTGCGGCTGGCCTGCGAGCTCGACTTCACCGTGGAGGCCGCGACGCTGGGCCGTCTCCACACGGCAATCCCGGGGCTGGCCTCGGTGGCGCCCGAGCGCGTTGGTGCCGAGCTGCGCCGGATCTTCGCGACGCCGCGCGCGGCGCGCGGCGTGCGACTGATGGAGGCGAGCGGGCTCCTGGACTTCTGCTTTCCGCCGCTCGCGGCGGGTCGCGGCGTGGCCCAGCGACCGGTCCACCAGTTCGACGTGCTCGAACATCAGCTCATGGCGTGCGAGTGGATGGATGTGCTCCTCGCCGAGCAGGCACCGGCGTCCAGCCTGGCCGCGGAGCTGTGGCGCGGGCTGTGGCTCGAGGCGGGCTGGGGGCAGACTCCGTGGGACCCACTGCGCGATCACCTCGACACCCACGCGGCTACGCTCCGGCTGGCGACGCTGCTGCATGACGTGGGCAAGCCGATGACGCTCACTGTCGAGCCGGACGGCCGCACGCGGTTCTTCGGCCACGCGGCGCTCGGCGCCGAGATCGCCGGGGCGCTGCTCCGAGGCTGGCGGTTCACGGGCGACGAGGTCCGGCGCGTCGAGCTGCTGATCGCGCAGCACCTCCGGCCAGGCCAGGTGACGCAACCAGGCGAGCTGCCGGGCCCTCGTGCCCTGCATCGCTTCCGGCGCGCGCTCGGCGATGCCACCCCGGACGTCTGCTGGCTCTTCCTGGCCGACTCGCTGGCGACCGTCGGTGCCGCCGACCTGCTGCCGCGGTGGCGCGCGTATGTCGCGCACGTCGGGCGGATCGTGACGTGGCAGCCTCCGCCGTCGGCGCTGGTGGTGGCGCGCCTCGTCGATGGACATGCCGTGATGCAGGCGACCGGGCTACCGCCGGGCCCGGCGATCGGGCGGATCCTCGCGGCGGTCGAGGAGGCCGCGGTCGAGGGCGACGTGCGCACGCGCGAGGAGGCGCTGACGTTTGCGCGCCGGCTGGCGGACGAGCGGTGACGTCGTGATCGTGACCGACCGCTCGCGGCCCCCAGACCACGGAGCCGGGTGCGGATGAGCCTCCGACGCCTGGGCTGGCACGTGGCGGTCAGCGTGGCGTTCGCGATGGTCGCCCTGGCGACCGTGGACATCGACCGGCTGACCAGCGCCATTCGCGAGGCGGACTGGGCGTGGGCGGCGCCTGGCCTGCTGCTGTTCACGACGGCCAAGTTCGTCGACTCGCTTCGCTGGCGGTTCCTGCTGCGCGAGGTCGGGCCACCACCGCAGCGGGCCCTCTTCGGGGCGTTCCTGGTCGGCAACTTCGTGAACAACGTCCTGCCACTGAGAGTCGGCGACGTGGCGAAGGTGCAGCTGCTCGCAAATCGCTACGGGGCGTCTCGCGCGGGGGTGGCGGCCTCGGTGTTTGCGGTCGAGGCCGCGCTCGACGGCGTGCTATTCGTGTTGCTGCTCACCCCGATGGTGGCGTTCGGCGGGCTCGGCGACGTGCCGAGGGGGGCCGTGTGGTTCGTCGGGCTGCTCGCCGTGCTCGCCTTCGCCGTGCCGACGGTGCTCACCCGCTCCCCGCCCGAGCGGTGGCTCGTGGTCGTGCCGCGGCGCTGGCAGCAGGGCGCCGCCCGGGTCGTGGGCGAGCTCCAGGCGGGTCTTGGGGTGCTGTCGCAGTGGCGGCTGGCCGCGGCGGCGCTGGCGCTGTCAGCGCCGGCCTGGCTGATGGAGGCGGGGACGTTCGTGCTGTTCGGACGGGCGTTCGGGCTCGAGCTCGCGTACCCGACCTTCGTCGCGGCGATGGTGGCCGCAAACCTGGCCGTCGCCGTCCCCCTCGGCCTGTGGAACATCGGACCCTACGAGACCCTGGTCACCACCGTGCTGGTCGCCGCCGGTGCCGAGGCGAGCACGGCGCTGTCGTACGCTTTCGCGGTGCATGTGACGGTGAACGCGTGGATCGATGTGACGGGGATCATCGCGTTCTGGGCGATGGGGGCGTCCCCGCGCGACTTCATTCGCTTCCGGTAGGGCGCGTCGGGAGTTCCGAGGTCGGTGCGAGTCTCCACGCTTCGCCTCGTGAACGGGAGAACGCCGATGCCTTCGAGCCCAGCCGATCCGCTCCCGCTGCCATCGCGGGGGCCCTCGATCCTCGTGCTGGCGGCCTGGCACCTCCCACGCATGCGGGCGATGCCCGGTGCGTTCTGGCAGGTACGGCGCCTCGATCGCACGACGCGCGGCATGCCGGGGGCGCTCTGGGTCCACCGCTGGCTCTCGAGACGCTCGCTGCTGCTCACCGCGGTGTGGGCCGACCTCGAGGCCGCGGAGGCGTGGCTTGCCGGGGACGCGTTTCGGCGGACAGCCGTGGCGCTGGCCGGGATCCCGGGCGCGCGCGCCCGGATCGAGCGCTACGTCGTCCTCGACGTCGAACCAAGGGCACCTCGCGGCGGCGATCTCATGTAGCCGCGGTGGCGTCCCGGGCGCCGGCGCGCGCCGGCAAGATCAGGAGTTATCTCAATGCGGTTCGGAGGCGTACGTCGAGCTGATGAGCTCAGTGTGCTTCGGTGTCGACGACACGCGGTCCTGACGCCCTAGAGCGCGACGACAGCGGCAGCCCGCTAGCGGAAGAGTGCGCCGACCGAGCCGCCTGTGTGGATGCGGTGGATCGCGTCGCCGATCAGCGGGGCGACCGAGAGCACGGTGGACTTCACCGTCTTGAACTCACCATGCACGAGCGGCAGCGAGTCCGTGAACATGATCTCGTCGACGTCCGGGCTGTCGAGCACCTGGAACGCCTTCGGGGCAAGGACCGGGTGCACGCAGGCGACGCGGACGGAGTTGGCGCCCCGCGCGCGGAGCAGCTTCACGGCCGACGCCACCGTGCCGCCCGTCAGGATCTCGTCGTCGACGATGAGGCAGTCCTTGCCGGCGGCCTCGCCGATGAGGGTCATCGCCTCCGCCGCTTCCTTGTTGCCGTCGCGCTTCTTGTCGACGATCGCGATGTCCGCGCCGATCCGCTCGGCGAGGTCGCGCGCGAGCTTGGCGCGCCCCACGTCCGGCGCGACGACGCAGGGCGCGGGCAGGTGCAGCGTGGAGAAGTAGTCCGAGATCAGCGGGAACGCGGTCAGCTCGTCCAGCGGGATGTTGAAGAAGCCCTGGATCTGGCCGGCGTGCATGTCCATCGACAGCACCCGGTCCGCACCGGCTACCTCGATGAAGTTCGCGACGAGGCGAGCGGTGACGGGGACGCGCGGCTGGTCCTTCTTGTCAGAGCGACCGTACGCGTAATACGGGACGACGGCGGTAATACGGCCCGCCGAGGCGCGCTTCGCCGCGTCGATCATGATGAGCAGCTCCATGAGCCGCGTGTTCACGGGCGAGACGACCGGCTGGATGATGAAGACGTCCCGCTCCCGGATGTTCTCCTCGTACTTGACGAAGACTTCTTCGTTGGAGAACTGGAAGACCTGCACGTTCCCCAGCGGGATCTCGAGGTGCTTGCAGACGGCTTCCGCGAGCGCGCGGTGAGAGTTGCCCGTGAACACGGCGATCTCACGGTACACGTCTGCCTCCTGGCGGATGGGGAACCACATTCGGGGCATCGGACGCCCAAGTCTCCGGCTTCCCGGGGCGGCCCGCCGGTGGAATCGAATCGTAACACCGGCCCTCGCTTGGGTCTGTCGCATCCCATTCCCGTTGCACCCGAGGAGCCCATGTATGCTGAGACGCGCGCCCACCACCACCGTCCCAGGAGAGTGCCAATGGATTGCCCGCAATGCGGGGCAGTGTTGCGCGAGCGTGACCGAGCCGGGGTGAAGATCGACTTCTGCCCCGACTGCAAGGGCGTCTGGCTCGACCGTGGTGAACTCGACAAGATCATCGCGATCGAGCTCGAAGATGAGCGCGGGGCGTACGCCTCCGAGGTCCGCGGGGCAAGGCGCGACGATGACGACGATCGCGAACTGCGGCCGGCTCGACGCCGGACCGAGGACGAGCGTCCGAAGAGCAAGAAGAGCAGCTTCTTCGAGAGCCTGACCGACATGTTCGGCGGCGAGTAGCCGCCGCGGGTTCGGCGGGCGCGTAGGGCCCGCGCGTCAGATGATGCGCGGGCCCCCCTTCACCGAACGATCGCCGGCGGGACATCCGTCGCTAGTAGCGGAGCGTGAATGCTGGCCGCCGTCTGGCTGCTCATCGGCCTTGTCGTCCTGGTGGTCGCCGGCGACCGCCTCGTCACCTCAGCCGGACGTCTCGCACTTCGCCTCGGAATGTCGACGGTCGTCATCGGCGCCACCGTCGTCGCGTTCGGCACGTCGATGCCGGAGTTCACCGTCAGCCTGCTCAGCGCGATCGGCGGCTCCGAGGGCGTCGCGGCCGGGAACGTCATCGGCTCGAACATCGTGAACGTGCTGCTGGTCCTCGGGCTGGCGTCCGTGATCACGCCGCTCGCGATCCATCGCCGCATGCTGCGGTTCGACGTGCCAATCCTGCTCGCGGTCACCGCATGGGCGCTCGCGGTCTTCGGGGACGGTGAGGTCACGCGCGTCGAGGGCGTGACGAGCGTCGCCCTCCTCGTCGTGTTCAGCGCCGTGCAGCTGAGGTGGTTCTCCTCCCCCGAGGTCAGGGCCGAGCCCGAGCCCGAGTTCGAGGGGCTCCCCGTCCCCGAGGAGACGGAGCGCGTGAACGTCGCCGTCGAGGTGCCCTTCCTCGCGGGCGCGATCGGAGCGCTCGCGTTCGGCTCCTGGCTGTTCGTGCGCGGCGCCAGCGACCTCGCCGAGTCGGTCGGCATCTCCGAGTTCGCGATCGGCGCGACCGTCGTCGCCATCGGGACGAGCCTCCCGGAGGTGGTCACGAGCGCGATCGCCGCGTTCAAGAAGCAGGACGACATCGCGATCGGCAACGTCGTCGGCTCCAACCTCTTCAACGTCCTCGGCGTCCTCGGTGGGGCGTCGGCGATCGCGCCGATCGGCGTCAGCCTGGACCTCTACGCCTTCGAGCTGCCGGTCCTCGCGGTGAGCGCGCTCGTCCTCCTCCCGCTGATGTGGCGTCGCGCCCACATCGGCCGCATCGAGGGCGCCCTGCTGCTCGTGGGCTTCGTGGCCTACACCACGCTCACCCTCGTCCGGGGCGGGAGCTAGGCGCTTCGTCCACCCCGCAGTGGACCATTGCCCCCCTCGCAGCCGTCGACCGGCAGGCTCCCGACGTAGCCAGGAGCAGCGGCCCGCACCCGGATTCCTTCGCGCCCACATTGGGTGCGCTCGCGCTGGCCTGGGCAGGGCTCTGCCCCTCGTCACCGCCGTGTCCCGGCAGGGGGACCGGCCCGAGCAGGAGTACGACGCGGCGCGCTAACGGCCGGCGAGCGACCGGACCGGCTCGCGGTTCGCCCTCGTCCAGGCCAGGTACGCGAGGAGCACCGAGACCCCGATGCCGAGGGCCATGACGCCGAACGCGAGGCGGAGCTCCGCCTCGCCCGCGATGCCCAGGATCGGCGTCACCACGACGTACGTGAGCGACGACCCGAGCGGGGCGACGGAGAGGATCGTCGCGCGGATCGAGGAGTCCGTCCGCTCGTTCGCATAGGCGCTCATCAGCGGCAGCGCGAGCCCGCCGCCGAGCTGGATGAGGCCGAACCCGGCGAACGCCGCGACGTGGTCGAGGCCGGTGAGAAGCGCGAGCCCGGCAACCGGCAGCGCGGACGCCGCCGCGAGCGCCCTCGCGACACCGAGGCCGCGCCCCCAGCGGTACGAGAGGACGAGCGCCACCGCACCGAGCATGCGAGCGGGCACGTCCACGACACCGAACAGCGCCAGCGGGACGCCGTGCTCGGCGAGGAACGGCTGAGCGAGGACGAAGTGGACCGGGAAGGTGGTCATGAGGACGACCTCGAGGGCCAGCAGCCACCTCAGCGCGGCATCGGCGCGCAGGGCGGCCCAGGCCACGCGCAGCGTCCTGGTGTATGACCGCGGCTCGCCGATCGGGCCGGCAACGCTCTCCCTCCTCGGCGGCTCCTGCATCGACAGCAGGACCGCGAACGAAACCACGTATGCCGCGCCACTGACGAGGATGCCGGCCTGGAGGGTGGTCGCCGCGGCAATCAGGCCGCCGAGCACACCGGAGGTCGCGAACGCGACGTGGCCCAGGCCGCGGTACGCGCCATGGCGCTGGGCGTATTCGGCCTGGCGGTCGACCGTCGCCAGGGTGTCGAACAGGTACGCCTCCTGGTTCCCGGAGCGGAATGCGAGGCCACCCGACCACAGCACGTAGGAGCCGAGGAGCAGCAGATAGCCGTCGGCGAGGCCGAACGCGATGATGCCGGCACCCTCGATCGCGACGCCAATCAGCCCCGTCGCTCGCCTCCCGTAGCGGTCGGCGAAGGCACCCGAGGGCACCTCCAGCGCCAGCTTCACGAACCAGAAGAACCCCTCCATCACCCCGACCTGGGCGAGGGAGATGTCACGGTAGTCAGTGAGGTAGACGACCCAGATCGCAATGGTCGGGTTGAACTCGTAGAGGACAGCGAGCACGCCAAGGAGCCGGAGGTTCCGGACGGCGTCGAACGGTCTGCGCACGGGCAGGGCGCTCATTGACTCCCGATCCTCGTGGCGTGCCGGCGGCGGAATCTAGCACACCGCACTCAGCGACACGCCACCACGATGCCCGCTCCGAGGCCCGTGCGCCGGATGCAGGAGGCCCCGGATGTCCCAGATGCCCAGACGCCCCAGATGCAGAGAGGCCCGGGCAGTTGCCCGGGCCTCTCGTGATACCTCGACCGTCCGGAGGCTAGTCCGGCTCGGCGGTGAAGGAGGAGACACCAGCCAGCTCGGCGCGCATCTCCTCGGTGGGCTCGAACACCGACGGCGTCTGGCCCAGGAAGCTCTCCGCGCGTTCGAAGTCGAACGTGAACGGGAGCATCAGCGACTCCGGCATGGCGATCTCGGCGATCGGCGTCGGCCGTTCGACGACGACGTTCGCGCGTGCCGGGATCAGCTTGCCGATGATCACGTTCTCCTTCAGGCCGTGCAGGCGGTCCACCTTGCCGGCGATCGCCGCCTCGGTGAGCACGCGGGTGGTCTCCTGGAAGGAGGCCGCAGCGAGGAAGGAGTCCGTGGACAGCGAGGCCTTCGTGACGCCGAGCAGCACCGACTCCACCTGCGGCGGGTTCTTGCCCTCCGCGCGGAGGGTGTCCACCAGGCGCAGGTAGTCGTTCGAGTCGAGCAGCTCGTCCTCGAGCAGCTCGGTGTCGCCCGGGTCGGTGACGCGGACGCGCCGCATCATCTGCCGGACGATGACCTCGATGTGCCGGTCGTTGATGTTCACACCCTGCGACCGGTACACGCGCTGCACCTCGTCCGTGAGGTAGAGCTGCACCGCTTCCGGGCCCTGGATGCGCAGCACGTCGTGCGGGTTCAGCGAACCCTCGGTGAGCTGCTCGCCGGCGCGGACGAACTCGCCGCCCTCCACGCGCAGGCGGGCCTGCGCGGGGACCGGGTACTCACGGACGTCCTGGTACTCGCCCACCACCTTGACGGACGTCGGGCGGCGGCGGTTGCCTGCGCGCACGAACTGGACGGTGCCCTGGACCTCCGTCTTGATCGGGACCATCGGGACGTCCGTCTCGGCGTCCGCCGCCGGGGTCGCCAGGACCTGGTCCGCGCGGACCTCGGCGCCGTCCTCCACGCTCAGCTCATAGCCCTCGGGGAGCTCGTACTCCTCGGAGACGTGCTGGGTGGCCGTCACGGTGATGACGCGCTGGTCGCCCTGGCGAGTGACAGCGGCAACGCCGTCGATCTCGGCCATGACGGCCTGCCCCTTCGGGTTGCGCGCCTCGAAGATCTCCTCGACACGCGGCAGACCGGAGGTGATGTCCATGCCGGCCACACCACCGGTGTGGAACGTGCGCATCGTGAGCTGGGTGCCCGGCTCACCGATGGACTGCGCGGCGATGATGCCGATGGCGACGCCCTGCTCCACCAGCTGTCCGGTGGCCAGCGAGCGGCCGTAGCACTTCTGGCAGATGCCACGCTCCGCGCGGCAGGTGAGCGCCGAGCGGACGAACGCCTCCTGGACGCCAGCCGCGACGACCTTCGCCGCGAGCGCGTCCGTGATCGCCTCGTCCGCCTCGACGATCACCTCGCCCGTCTCCGGGTCGGCGATCGCCGCGGCGGTCCAGCGGCCGGCCAGGCGCTCCTCGAAGTCCGCGAGGAGGGTCTCGCCGGGGCGGTTCCGCACCCAGATGCCCGGGATCGGCCCGTCCGCGGGGATGCACGATTCCATCTGCACGATGACGTCCTGAGCGACGTCGATCATGCGGCGGGTGAGGTACCCGGAGTCGGCGGTACGCAGCGCCGTGTCGGCCAGACCCTTACGGGCACCGTGGGTGGAGATGAAGTACTCCAGCACGGTGAGGCCGTCGCGGAACGACGAGCGGATCGGCAGCTCGATGATCCGGCCGGACGGGTCGGACATCAGGCCACGCATGCCGCCCATCTGGCGGATCTGGGTGATGTTTCCCTTCGCGCCCGAGTGGGACATCATCGCCAGCGCGCCGCGCCGCGGAAGCGCGGTGTTCAGGGCGCTCTGGACCTTGTCCGTCGTCTCCTGCCAGATCGCGAGCGCCTGCTGGTAGCGCTCGTCCTCGGTCAGCAGGCCCATCTCGAACTGCTCTTCCATCTCATCGATGCGCGCCTCGGCGCTCGCGAGCAGGTCCACCTTGTCGGGCGGGGTGATGATGTCGGAAGCGGCGATGGTGATGCCGGACTGGGTCGCGTAGCGGAACCCGATGTCCTTGATCGCGTCCACCAGGCGCACGGTCTCCTCGTTGCCGAGTTCCTCGTGCGTGCGTGACACCAGCTCACGCAGCCGCTTCTTGTCCATCGTCTCGTTGATGAAGCCGAGGGCGCTCGGGACGATCTCGTTGAAGAGCACCCGGCCCACGGTGGTGTCCACCCGCTCGCCGTTCGGCAGGCGGAGGCGGATCCGTTCGTGGATGCCGGTGAGGTTCGTGCTGTAGTCGCGCACCACGGAGATGGTGGAGCCGTACGTGCGCGGGCGCTCGACCTCCTCGCCCCGGTCGAAGGTCATGTAGTAGCAGCCCAGGACCATGTCCAGGGTAGGCGCCACCACCGGCTCGCCGTTCGACGGGGAGAGCAGGTTCTTGCTGGAGAGCATGACCTGACGCGCCTCCGCGACCGCCTCGTACGAGAGCGGCACGTGCACGGCCATCTGGTCACCGTCGAAGTCCGCGTTGAACGCGAAACAGACGAGCGGGTGCAGCTGGATGGCCGAGCCCTCGACGAGGATCGGCTCGAACGCCTGGATGCCCAGGCGGTGCAGCGTGGGCGCGCGGTTGAGGAGGACCGGGCGGTCCTTGATGACCTCCTCGAGCACGTCCCACACCTCGGGCTGGGCGCGCTCGACGATGCGCTTGGCGCTCTTGATGTTGTGGGCCAGGCCCTGCTTCACGAGCGCGTGCATCACGAACGGCTTGAACAGCTCGAGCGCCATCTTCTTCGGCAGACCGCACTGGTGCAGCCGGAGCGTCGGGCCCACGATGATGACCGAGCGTCCCGAGTAGTCGACGCGCTTGCCGAGCAGGTTCTGGCGGAAGCGCCCCTGCTTGCCCTTCAGCAGGTCAGAAAGCGACTTCAGCTTGTGGTTGCCGGAACCGGCGACCGCGCGGCCGCGTCGGCCGTTGTCGATCAGCGAGTCCACGGCCTCCTGCAGCATCCGCTTCTCGTTGCGGATGATGATCTCCGGCGCGCCGAGGTTCAGGAGCCGCTTCAGCCGGTTGTTCCGGTTGATCACGCGGCGGTAGAGGTCGTTCAGGTCGGAGGTGGCGAAGCGGCCACCCTCGAGCTGGACCATCGGGCGGAGGTCCGGCGGAAGCACCGGGAGCTCCGTGATGATCATCCAGTCCGGGCGGTTGCCGGACTTGCGCAGGGCCTCCACCACGCGGAGACGCTTGGTGGCCTTCTTGCGGCGCTGCCCGCTGGTCTCCTGCATCTCCAGGTGGAGCCGCTCCGAGAGCGCGGTGAGGTCCAGCCGCTCCAGGATGGAGAGGACGGCCTCGGCGCCCATGCCGGCCTTGAAGACCAGGCCAAAGCGCTCCTCGTACTCGCGGAACTCGGCCTCGGTGAGGACGGCGAGGTTGTCCGCCTCGATCGGGTCGCGGAGGCGGTCCAGCCACTTCACCAGCGGCTGGTACTCCTTCTGGACGGCGTCGCGGATCGCGGCCGCCTGGTCCCGCATCGGCTGCAGTTCCTTGTGGGCGGCATCGCGCTTCTGCTGCGAGGCAGCCTCCGCCATCAGCTGGACGTCCGCCTTCTTGTCGGCGACACCCTGCTCCAGCGCGGCCATCGAGGCAGACACGGCCTCCTTGAGGGAGGCGAGCGTTTCCTGCGAGATCTCGTCGCCGCGCTGCGCCAGCGTCTCGTCGCGGAAGACGAGCTTCGCCTTCAGCTTCTCGCCGAGGCGAGACTGCAGGTCCTGCTCCATCTCCCGGCCCTCGGTCATGAGGGCATCGACGTCGGCGTTGTACTGCTCGTCGGCTTCCTTGAGCTGCTCCTGCTTCCGGTCCTGAATCTCCAGGAGATCGTGCTCCAGCACCTGCTCCCGGACCAGGATGCCCTTGCCCAGGTCGCCCTCGCGCTGCGAGGCAACCTCGTCGATCTCCTCGTAGAGGAGCTCGAGGGCGTGCTTGCGGGCTTCCTCGTTGACCTCGGTCACCACGTACTGCGCGAAGTAGACCACGCGCTCCAGGGTGCGCGGAGCGATGTCCAGCAGCAGGCCGAGCCGGCTGGGGACGCCCTTCGCGAACCAGATGTGCGTGACCGGCGCGGCCAGCGAGATGTGCCCCATGCGCTCACGGCGCACCTTGGAGCGGGCCACCTCGACGCCGCACTTGTCGCAGATGATGCCCTTGTACCGGACGCGCTTGTACTTGCCGCAGTGGCATTCGAAGTCGCGCACCGGCCCGAAGATGCGCTCACAGAAGAGCCCATCCTTCTCCGGCTTCAGGGTGCGGTAGTTGATCGTCTCCGGCTTGGTGACCTCGCCGTACGACCACGATCGGATCTGGGACGGCGACGCCAGCGACAGCCGGATCGCGTTGAAGTCGTTGACCTCGAGCATTTAGTCCTCCCGGGTCTCGCGGCCGGACAGGTTGATGCCGAGGCGAGGCATGGCCTCCGCGCCGTCATCCCCGAATCCGACATCCTCCTCGGCGTCGTTCAGGATCTCCACGCTCAGGCCGAGCGACTGGAGCTCCTTGACGAGGACCTTGAAGGACTCGGGCACGCCCGGCTCCATGGTGTTCTCGCCCTTGACGATCGCCTCGTAGGTCTTCACGCGGCCCACGATGTCGTCCGACTTCACGGTCAGCATCTCCTGCAGCACGTGAGCGGCGCCGTAGGCCTCGAGCGCCCACACCTCCATCTCGCCGAAGCGCTGGCCACCGAACTGCGCCTTACCGCCCAGCGGCTGCTGGGTGATGAGGGAGTAGGGGCCCGTGGAGCGGGCGTGGATCTTGTCATCCACCAGGTGGATGAGCTTCAGCATGTACATGTAGCCAACCGTGACCGGCTGGTCGATGCGCTCGCCGGTGCGGCCGTCGTACAGCACCTGCTTGCCCCACACGGGCGGGGCGCTGTTGGTGCGGTCCGCCACCTCGCGGACGCGCTCCTGCAGGTGCTCCTCCGTCAGCCGGCGGACGTTCTTCTCGCCGAGGCCCTCGAGCCAGATCTCGAGCGCGGCGCGGGTGACCGTGCCGGGCACGCCGTTGCGCAGCGTCTCCTGCGGCTCGTAGCCCAGCTCCGTCAGGTAGGCCTCCAGCGCCTGCGCGTCCACGCGCTGACCGTACGGGCGGTCGGCGGACGCCAGCGCGGCCGCCGTCTCCACCGCGTTCGACTGGATCGCCAGCCAGGCGAGGCAGAGCGCGTCCGTGATGTCCTCGTCCGTGGCCCCGTCGAAGACGGGGGTGACGGCGCGCCAGCCGAGGGTGGAGGCGGCCCACCCGAGGTGGGTCTCCAGCACCTGGCCGACGTTCATGCGGGACGGCACGCCGATCGGGTTGAGGATCGTCTCGACGTGGCGCCCGTCCTCCAGGTACGGCATGTCCTCGACCGCCATGATCTTGGACACGACGCCCTTGTTGCCGTGGCGGCCGGCCATCTTGTCGCCCTCGGTGATCTTCCGCTTCTGGGCGATCGAGACGCGAACCATCATGTTGACGTCCGCAGGCAGCTCGTCGTCGTTCTCGCGGCGGAACACCTTGACGTCGATCACCTTGCCGCGCTCGCCGTGCGGGACGCGGAGGCTGGTGTCCTTCACCTCGCGCGCCTTCTCGCCAAAGATGGCGCGGAGGAGCTTCTCCTCCGGGGTCAGCTCCGTCTCACCCTTCGGGGTGATCTTGCCGACGAGGATGTCGCCCTCGCGGACCTCGGCGCCCACGCGGATGATGCCCTCTTCGTCCAGGTCGCGGAGCGCCTCGTCACCCACGTTCGGGATGTCCCGGGTGATCTCCTCCGGACCCAGCTTCGTGTCGCGCGCTTCGACCTCGTACTTCTCGATGTGGATCGAGGTGAACTTGTCATCGCGGACGACCGTCTCGCTGAGGATGATCGCGTCCTCGAAGTTCAGGCCTTCCCAGGACATGAACGCCACGAGCATCGACTGCCCGAGGGCGAGCTCGCCAGCGTCCGTCGACGAGGAGTCGACGAGCGGCTGGCCCTTGCGGACGCGGTCGCCCTTGGCGACCACCGGGCGCTGGTTGATGCACGTCCCCTGGTTGGAGCGGACGAACTTCAGCAGCGGGTAGGTCTCCTCGCGGCCGGAGGTGTACTTCAGCTTGAGGAACTCGGACGTGGCCCCGATGACCTCGCCGTCCTCCTCCGCCTTGATGACCTGGCCGGAGTCCTGGGCCGCCGCCGTCTCGATGCCCGTAGAGACCAGCGGGGCCTCCGGGCGCAGGAGCGGGACGGCCTGGCGCTGCATGTTGGCGCCCATGAGGGCGCGGTTCGCGTCGTCGTGCTCCAGGAACGGGATCATCGCCGCGGCGACCGAGACGATCTGGCGCGGCGACACGTCGATGTAGTCGACGTCGATCGGGTTCGAGACGAAGTACTTCTCGCCGTGCCGCACCTCGATGCGGCTCTCGTAGAGGTTGCCGTGCTCGTCGGCCTTCGAGTTGGCCTGGGCGATGCGGTACTTCTCTTCCTCGTGCGCGTCGAGGAGCAGGACCTCGTCGGTGATGAACGGCATCACCGGGATGGTGTCCTCCTTCGCCTCAGCGAGGGCGCGTGCCGTGGCCTCGTCGATGAGCTCGCCAGCCTTCGCCAGGACCTTGCCCGTGGACGACTTCACGTCCTCCGTGGGGATGCGGTTCTGGAGCTGGCGGCTGTTGTTCTTCGGAACCTCGTGCTGGACCACGCGGTACGGGGTCTCGATGAAGCCGAAGTCGTTCACCACGCCGAACGTGGCCAGCGAACCGATCAGGCCGATGTTCGGACCTTCCGGGGTCTCGATCGGGCAGATGCGGCCGTAGTGGCTGTGGTGGACGTCGCGGACATCGAACCCGGCGCGGTCACGCGAGAGGCCGCCCGGGCCGAGGGCGCTGAGCTTGCGCTTGTGCGCGATCTCGGACAGCGGGTTCACCTGGTCCATGAACTGGGAGAGCTGCGAGCCGCCGAAGAATTCCTTCATCGCCGCCACCACCGGGCGGATGTTGATGAGGGCGGACGGGGTCGCCTCATCCGGGTCGGTGATCGTCATGCGCTCGCGCACGACGCGTTCCATGCGAAGGAGGCCGACGCGGAACTGGTTCTGCATCAGCTCGCCCACGGAACGCACGCGGCGGTTACCCAGGTGGTCGATGTCGTCCGCAGTGCCGCGGCCGTTGTTGATGTCCAGGATGCGGCGAATGATCGCCACGATGTCCTCGCGACGCAGCGTGCGCTGCTCCGGGGCATCCACCAGCGCCAGGCGCTTGTTCAGCTTGTAGCGGCCCACGACGCCGAGGTCGTACCGGCGGTCCTCGAAGAACAGCGTCTCGACGAGCGCGAGGGCGTTCTCCTTCGTGGGCGGGTCACCGGGGCGGAGGCGGCGGTAGAACTCCTCCAGGGCCTCCGCCTTGTTGGTGGTGGAGTCCTTGGCGAGGGTGGAATCCAGGTAGCGGTGCTCTTCGTTGTCATCCACCTCCTGGAGCAGGCGGACGATGCGCTCGTCCGTGCCGAGTTCTTCCTCGGTGAGGCCCTCTTCCGTGTCGATCGCTCGGAGGAGGACCGTCACCGGGATGCGGCGCTTGCGGTCCACCTTCACGGAGACGACGTCGCGCGAGGAGGTCTCGAACTCGAGCCAGGCGCCGCGGTTCGGGATCAGCTTCGCGCCGGTCAGCTTGCGGCCGGTGCCGGGGTCGATCTCCGCGGTGAAATAGGCGCCCGGCGAGCGGACGAGCTGCGACACCACGACGCGCTCGGCGCCGTTGATGATGAAGGTGCCGTGCTTCGTCATCATGGGCACGTCGCCCATGAAGATCTCCTGCTCCTTGACCTCGCCGGACTCCTTCACGAGGAGCTCGACGCGGACGCGCAGCGGCGAGGCGTAGGTGCGTTCACGGTCACGGCACTCCGCCTCGGAGTACTTCGGCTCCTCGAACCGGTACTCCCCGAAGCTGAGCTCCATGCGGCCGCCGGTGAAGTCCTCGATCGGCGACACCTCGTCGAACAGCTCGCGCAGCCCCTCGTGGAGGAAGCGCTCGTACGAGCGGCGCGGCATGTCGATGAGGTTCGGCATCTCCATCTCTGAAGCCTGCGAGCCGAACTTCTTGCGGACTGTCGGTACCCGGCGGTTTGCGACTACGAGACGGCGGTTAGTAGCCAAACAGGTGCTCCCCTTGCCCTATTCCGGCGCACACCCGCGTGGGAGGGTGGGGGCGCGCTCGGAGGTGCTCCGTTTCGCGTCCTGCACGTGAGGTTCGCTCCGGGGTATTCCCCCACGGCCAGTCAGATGGTGCAGAGTCGATTGGGGTTTCGACCCTGGAGGCGGTGGACACACCGAAATCCCGAACCGGCTCCGTGCCGTCGGGACTCGTTACGCCTCGTTACCGTTGTTCTGACAGCGCCCCACGCAATCGTCAGTCTACCCCCAGAAAGGGCAGATTGACAACGGTAGGGCGATGAATCAGGCGAGTCAACGCACGAATCGTGAGCAGGAATCGAGGGAGCACGCTCCGTCCCGCAGCCGGTGGGTGCCCGCCTCGACGCGGACACGCTGAGCAGGGCCCTCCAGCAGATGTCGGCGGCACCGTCGCGGAGCCCGCGCCGGCCGTGACGATGCCGACCCACGAAGGCCCCCTGCTCCGCTAGTCTGGCGCCGCCATCGCCCCCCTCGACGTGTCCGCACCAGGAGGCCCCATGCAGTTCGCCCTCTCCGAGGAGCACACCCTCATCCGCGACTCCGCCCGTCGCGTCGCCCGCGAGGTCATCGCTCCCCGCGCGGCCGAGGTGGACCGCACCGCCCAGTACCCGGAGGACTACTTCCAGGCCCTCAAGACGGCCGACCTCCTCGGGATCACGCTTCCGCGCGAGGTCGGCGGCGCGGATGCCGGGACGCTCGCGATGGGCCTCGCGATCGAGGAGGTCGCGAAGTACGACTGCTCGGCGGGCCTGATGGTGATGCTCGGCGCACTGGCGACCCACACCATCAAGTTCTTCGGGACTCCGGATCAGGTGGAGCGCTTCGTGGGCCCGGTCGCACGAGGCGAGCGGAAGGCGGCGTTCTGCCTGACCGAGCCGGACGCCGGCTCCGACGTCGCCGCCCTTCAGACCCGGGCCGAGCGTGACGGCGACGACTGGGTGATCACCGGGCAGAAGCAGTACATCTCCGGCGGCCCGGTCGCCGACCAGGTGATCGTGTTCGCGAAGACCGAGCCCGGGAACGCGCGCTCGACGGCCGCCTTCGTCATCGACACGAAGACACCCGGCTTCGAGGTGACCTCGGTGGACCGCAAGATGGGCGTCCGAGGCCTCCCGACAGGCGTCCTCACGTTCGACCGCGTGCGTGTCCCGCACGACCAGATGGTGGGCGGCGAGCCGCTCGGCATGCGCGGACCGCTCGCGACCCTCAACTCGCTCCGCCCCTGCGTCGGCGCCCGCGGGGTCGGTCTCGCCGAAGGCGCGACCGAGTACGCGCTGAACTACGCACGCGAGCGTCGCGCGTTCGGGAGCCCGCTCACCGAGCTCCAGGCGATCCAGTTCAAGCTCGCGAACATGGCGATCGAAATCGAGGCGGCCCGGCTGCTGGTCTACCAGGGCTGCTGGCTGGTGGACCAGGGCAAGTACGGCCCGAGCGACGGCCACATGCTCTCAGTGGCCAAGGCGTTCGCGACGGAGATGGCGAACCGCGTCGCGTCGGAGGCGCTGCAGATCCTCGGCGGCCAGGGGTACATGGAGGACCACCCGCTGGAGCGTCACTACCGCGACGCGCGCCAGCTCATGATCGTCGAGGGCACCAGCGAGATTCAGCGCACGATCATCGCCAAGGCGCTAATCGACCGGAACCTGTCGTATGCGTAAGTAGCGCCTCGCCATGGGCGAGGAGGCCCTGGGTGCCAGAGCTGCCAACGAGAGTCACTCGAGTCACCTCGTGGAGTGCCTCCGCTCAGGAGAGCCGGCACCAGCCGGCTCAGGGCCAGCTGAGAGCCACGTCCACGCAGTCAGTCGGCCAGATGCTTCGGTCGTCATAAGAGACGTAGCCCGGCATTTCGGGAATGCTCGACGGAGCGATCCGCGGGCTGGGCTCGCTCACGCTGATCGACCAGTGTGAAAGGTCCAGTGTCCGTTGGCTCAGACGGAGGTCGTAGCTGTCGTCCGACCGATCTCGAACGGCGATGCAGAGGACTTCGTGATCCCAGTCGAACGGAACGATGAACGTCGTCGTGCATGCGTCGCCCGGGCGGAGCCACGCGTATTCATCTCCGAACACGACCGCCGGGGCTGGGCGAGAGCAACTGACCCACCCATCGACCTCCACGCGCACCGTTGACTGGGTTTCGTTTGTGACCTGTAGCGTCACGCTTCCAGCCTCGATCGCGCAGCCACGGGTGACGACGACAGCCGCGACCATAGCCACGACGACCATCGCGACACCGACGAGCACTGTGGGGACTTGCGAAGCTCTCGGCATGCGTCAGTTCCTCGGGAGCCACCCCGCCGCTGCAGCATCCGTGCGGACGCGCTCGTCGAACAGGGGACTAGGCCTTCCGTGGCATCGACGCAGGTCCCGCCACCACGCCAATGCGCGGCACGTAGCCTCGCGCCCTCGTACGATTCGCCCGATGGCCGGCGACAACTCCGACGTCCTCCGCCTGCTCGTGCAGTGCCCTGACCGCCCCGGCATCGTCGCGGCGGTGTCGCAGTTCCTGTTCGCGCACGGCGCGAACATCATGCAGGCCGACCAGTTCTCGACAGCTGACGGCGCGGGGCGCTTCTTCCTCCGCGTCGAGTTCCAGACGGACGGCCTCGACTGCTCGAAGGCCGACCTCGAGGCGCGGTTCGCGGACGAGATCGCCGGGCGCTTCGAGATGGACTGGCGGCTCTCCGGGGACCGGCGGAAGCGGGCCGCCCTCCTTGCCTCGCGGTTCGACCACTGCCTGCTCGACCTGCTCTGGCGGTGGCGACGCGGTGAGCTGGACGTCGACATCCCCCTCGTCATCTCGAACCACGACGCGCTGAGGGATGACGTCGCAACGTTCGGCATCCCCTATCACTACCTCCCGGTCGAGAAGGGGGAGCGCGCGGCGCAAGAGGCGCAGATCCGCGCGCTGCTGCGCGAGCACGACGTCGACGTGGTCGTGCTCGCGCGCTACATGCAGATCCTCAGCGGCGAGTTCATCGCGGAGTACCCCAACCGCATCATCAACATCCACCACTCGTTCCTGCCGGCGTTCGCCGGCGCGGACCCATACGGCCGCGCGTTCGACCGCGGGGTGAAGATCATCGGCGCGACGGCCCACTACGCGACCGAAGACCTGGACGAGGGGCCGATCATCGAGCAGGACGTGGAGCGCGTGACCCACCGGGACTCGCGCGACGACCTCGTCCGCGTCGGCCGCGAGGTGGAGCGCTCGGTGCTCGCGAGGGCGGTTCAGTGGCACCTGGAGGATCGCGTCTTCGTCCACGAGAACCGGACGGTGGTGTTCCGCTAGCCCTCGCGGACGCCCGGATTGCCTCCCGGGGTACACCCCGATTCGCGTTGTGAGTTACGTCGCGTTAGAATGTCCTCAATGAACCTCCAACCCCGCGACTTCGCTGGCGCGGACACCACCCCCACCAGGACGCCTGCATGACATGTCGATGTTCCACGGGGGGCGCCCGGTGACGCCTCTACGTGGCCTTCTCCGCCTCTTCAAAGGCGACCAGAAACCCCCTGCTGCCTCTCCTTCCGACGAGCCCGCAACTGCCGCCTCTCGGAACCGGCGCAACGCCGCCAGCCCCGCCCCCGGCGGAGGCCCCATCCTGACCGAGGACGCCCCGACCAAGCGACGCCGAGGACGGCGTGGCGGGCGTGGCCGTGGTCGCGGCGAGGGCACTCCCACGGCGGAGGGCCCGGCGGAGGCGGCCAAGTCCCGGTCCTCGACCGGATCCTCGAACGGACGCACCTCAACGAACGCCTCAGACCGCGGGCCGGCTACTGCCGACCGCAAGACCGAAACGCATGGCGAGTCCCGGAGCGGCACCCGCTCCCGCAACGGTCGCGCCTCCTCCTCCGGCAAGCCCGATGCCTCCCGCGCGTCGCGCGATAGTTACGACTGGGGCCGGCGCGTCGACTCCGACGAGGCCGACCAGCGCTCCCGCCAGGCGAACCGACGCCGCCGCGGCGTCCGCCGCGCGGACCTGGACGCGCCGCTCCCCGAGGATGTCGCATTCCGGCCGGGCGACGAAGGTGGTGACTCCTCGATCCTGCCGACCCGCCGGCGGAGGCCCGTCGGATTCCACGACACCGCTCGCACCCTGGTCGGCGGGGCCCGCTCCGTAGGGACGTGGGTGAAGCGCGACATTCGCCACGGCGTCGAGCCCGAGCCGGACGAGGTGGAGACGAACGTCGCCGACCCCGGCGAGGAAGCCGCCGACCGAAACGTCACGCGCGCCGCGCGCCAGCTCTTGTTCGAACCGAAAGCGCAGCCCTCCGAGCCCGGGACGCCGGCCGACGTCGAAGTCGCCACCGACGAGAGCGGCATCGAGAGCCGCGGTGACGATGGCCGTGTCGACGAAGACCACACCGACGACGAGCGCCCGCGCCGCCGTCGGGGCCGCCGGGGAGGCCGGGGCCGCAGCCGTGGCGAACGCGGCGAGACGGCCGAGCCAGCGGTCGAGGACGAGGCGGAGCAGCCCGTCGCCGAGGCTGGCGAAGAGGAAGAACCGCACGAGGAGGAGGAGCGGCCTCGACGGGAGCGGCGCACCGCGCCGCGGCCGAAGCCGGAGTTCGCTCCCGTCGCCGAGGAGGACCTCCCGGCGGCGTTCGCTGCCCTGAAGATTCAACGCAAGAGTCTCGAGCAGCTCGCCCGCTTCGGGTTCGACCTGCCGACACCAATCCAGGAGGAGGCCGTCCCGGCGCTCCTCAACGGCCTGGACGTCGTAGGCATCGCGCAGACCGGCTCCGGCAAGACGATCGCGTTCAGCATCCCGATGGTGGAGAAGCTGGACCCGGAGCTGCCGGAGGTGCAGGGCATCGTCCTCGTCCCCACCCGCGAGCTCGCCCAGCAGGTGCTCGACGTCCTCACGGACGTCGCCGCCCCGTGGGGGCTGCAGGCAGTGGGGCTCCTCGGTGGCCGGTCGCTCAAGGCCGACTTCCGAGCGCTGGACGAGCGGCCGCACATCGTCGTCGGCACCCCGGGGCGCATCCTGGACCACCTGCGCCGGCAGACGCTCTCGCTCCGCCACGTCCGCTACGCGGTCCTCGACGAGGCCGACCAGATGCTGGACATCGGCTTCCTGCCGGACATCCGGCGCATCCTCAGCCGCACCCCGCAGCGACGTCAGACCGCGCTCTTCAGCGCGACGATGCCAACCTCGATCCGCCGCCTCATCTGGCAGTTCATGACGGATCCAGAGACCGTGCGCGTGGATCCCGAGGCGACCACCGTCGAGACGGTCGACCAGATCTACTTCGAGGTCGCGCAGCGCGACAAGGTGAAGGCGATGCGTGAGCTCATCGAGCGAGAGCTCAAGGGCCGGTCGCTCATCTTCTGCAACATGAAGCGCAGCGTGGACCACCTCGCGCGCGAGCTGGAGCGCGACGGCGTGAGCGTCCGTGCGCTGCACGGCGACCTCGACCAGCGCCAGCGCGACCGAGTCGTGCAGGAGCTGCGTTCCGGCCAGCTCGACGCCGTCATCGCGACGAACGTCGCGGCGCGCGGCCTCGACATCCCGGAGATCACGCATGTCGTGAACTACGACGTCCCCCAGAACCTGGAGGAGTACGTCCACCGCATCGGCCGCACCGGCCGGGCCGGGCGCGAGGGCAAGGCGATCACGTTCGTCAGCGAGTGGGACGTGGACCAGTTCGACGAGATCAGCCGGGGCGTCCCGGCCGGCATCCGTCGCGAGGAACTGCACCTCTACCGCACCTCCCCGGCGGGTGAACCCCCAGCGGGAGAGCACGCGGCAGCGGACGAGCCGGCCGCTTTGGACGAACCGGCCGTCGAGGACACGTCCGAGGCGATCCCGATCAGCGCCGCGCCCGAGGGCGCCGGCGACGACGATCAGGCGGTCGGTTCACCCGACGAGCGCGCCTGACCGGAGCGTTCGACCGCCCGCGCCGATCACGAATTCCAGGCGAAGCTCCCGCGCCCGCCTATACTCCGCGCGCGACGCGCCATGGCGTCGCGTCATCGGGGCACGACATGGTGTCCCCAGGAAGGCACGGACGAGTGCGCAAGATCACGATGGGGATCAACTGGCAGGGTGAATTCGACCTGGATGACATCATCCAGCAGGCGAAGATCGCCGACGAGGCGGGCGTACACGAGATCACGGTCGCCGAGGCGTGGGGGCGCGACGCGCTCTCGATCCTCACCGTCCTCGCCCGGGAGACGTCCAACGTCCACCTCGGGACGAGCATCATCAACATCTTCTCCCGAACGCCCGCGGCGATAGCCCAGCACTTCGCCACGCTGGACGAGTTCTCGAACGGCCGGATGGTGATCGGCCTCGGCACGTCGGGCCCGAACGTCATCGAGCACTTCCACGGCATCCCGTTCAAGAAGCCACTCACACGGATGCGGGAGTACGTCGACATCATCAACATGCTGATGCGCGAGGAGCCGCTGAACTACAACGGCGACATCTTCAAGCTCCAGCGCGGCTTCACCCTCCGGTTCAAGCCCACCCGCCCGCACATTCCGATCCACATCGCTTCCGTCACCCCCAAGTCCGTCCAGCAGACGGCGGAGATCGCGGACGGCTGGATCCCGATCTTCTTCCCGAAGTCGCAGTGGAAGACGCAGCTGGATGCGTTCTACGCCGCGGTGACGGCCGCCGGGCGCAAGCGGGAGGACGTCGACGTCCGGAACGCGACCTCGGTGACGGTCTCCGAGGATCGCGAGCGCGTGCTGCAGGGCGTCGCGAGCAACGCCGCCTTCTACATCGCGCGCATGGGCGACTTCTACTACGAGCACTTCAGCCGCATGGGCTTCGCAGACGAGGCGAACGCGGTGCGTCGTGCCTGGGCGGACGGCGGCAGCGCCGCCGGCGCCGCCGCGCTGCCACGCGACCTGCTGGAGGAGCTGAACATGTCCGGCTCACCCGAGGAGTGCGCGGAGGCGATCGATCAGGGCGTCGAGGCCGGCTTCACGATGCACTCGGTCAGCGTGGCCGAGCGGGACCCGAAGAAGCGCCTGGATATCCTCAAGCGGATCGTCGGCTAGCGTACGGCAGCGGAATGCGCATGGGTCGAGGAGCCGCCGCAAGGCGGCTCCTCCGTACCGCACCTTCGTTGTCCCCCGGCGGCCATCACCCGCCCGCTTCGAGGTGTGTCCTTCGCTGACGCCCGAAATCAGTGTTTCCCTGTCGCGTGTGGTCGCCCCCTCCGGTAGCTTCAACGAGCCGGTCGGGCGGGATCGGCAGGAAAGGCCCCATGAACGAGGGACAGCGAGCCGCGCTGCGCGCACGCGGGCAGGAGTTCCTCCGGACGTTCTTCGGCGTCGCCGAAGGCTCCCGCGACCTCATCGATGCGGTGGGCCGCATCCTCGAGCCCAGCGCGCGGGTCCACCTCCAGAACGGCGACATCGCTGGCCCTGAGTTCGCCCAGGCGCACTCAGCCTCCACGTCCCGTGTCTTCCCCGATCTCGAAGTCGAGTTCAGGGAGGCCCTGATGCCCGACGATCGCGTCGTCGTGCGCGTGCGAATGACCGGCACGTCATCAGGGCGGACGCCCTTCGCGCCGAAGGGCGGGGCGGTCGACGTCACCGGGGCGCTCATCGCGCGGATCACCCCCCGGCTCACCGTCAGCGAATTCTGGCCGTACCTCAACCCTGGCTTCAGCCTCGCCTTCCCGCCCCGGGGTGTGCGCCTGCAACCTCCGGCTCCCGACAGCGCCGGTGAACAGGCAGCCCGCACGCTCTACGACGGCTGGGTGCGGGGAGCCGAGGCCGGAACGGACTTCGTCTCGTCGGTGGCAGACATGATGGCGGCGGACGGGGTCGTCCACCTCGGGAACGGCGACATCACGCGCGCGGACGGCCTGGATGAGCTCTTTGCGCGGATCGCGTTCGGCCTCCACGACCTCACGATCGAGATCGAGGACGTGATGTTCGACGGGCCGTTCGTCGTGTCGCCGCTCCGGATGAGCGGCGTGCACCGCGGCCCGATCGGGATGTTCCCTCCGACCGGGCGCGTCCTGCCATCGACCGGCTTGCTGCTCGCGCGCGCCGACGCGACGGGCCGCGCCGCCGAGGTCTGGCTGCACGTCGCCCCCGGGTACGCGGCCCTGTTTCCGCCGACAAGACGCTAGCCCACCCCCCGTCGGGGCGAGGCCGAACGTCGGCTCGCTAGCTCCCCGTGGGCGCGGCTGCCGGACGGTCAGCCTCGCGCCCGGCCTCTTGCTCGGCGTCCCCGTGGGCGGCCTCCTGCTGATTGCCCCGTCGGCGCAGCCGGGACCCGATCGCCCCACCGAGGTCACCGAGGACGTCGCCAATGTTCCGCAGGAACGCCGCGCCCTCCTCGTGCGGGAGCCCGATCTCACGGAGCCGGCGCTCGCGCCTGTTGCGGCGTTGCGAGCCCCGGCCGCGCATCGCGTCCGCCAGCGCCCGGCGTAGCTCGGGGCGCAGCAGGCGCACCGCCCCCTCGGGATCGAGGTGTGCACCGCCTGCAGGCTCCGGCACGACGGCGTCAATGATGCCGAGACTGAGCAGGTCGCCGGCGGAGACGCCGAGCGCCTCCGCCACCTCCGGAGCACGCTCACGGTCGCGGAAGAGGATGGCCGCCGCCCCCTCGGGCGAAGTGATGGCGTACATCGCGTTCTGCTGCATGAGGATGCGGTCCGCCCAGGTGAGGGCGAGCGCACCTCCCGACCCGCCCTCGCCGATCACGACGGAGACCGACGGCGTGGTGATCGACGCCATCGTCGTAAGGCAGTCCGAGATCGCGACGGCGAGGCCGGCCTGCTCGTCGACGATGGCGTCGTGCGCGCCGGGCGTGTCGACGAACGTGATCAGCGGCAGGTGCAGGCGGTCGGCCAGCAGCATCAGACGCTTCGCCTTCCGGTACCCGGCCGGTGAGACACGGCCATCGTGGCGACGGCCGTGCAGGTCCAGGTCGCCTCGCTCCTGGCCGATCACGACGACGTTCGTGTCGCCGATGCGGGCGAGCCCGCCGACGAGCGCCGGGTCGTCATCCCCGGACCGGTCGCCGCGCAGCGGCACGTAGTCCGAGGCGAGCGCGCGGATGTAGTGCAGCGCGCGGGGCCGCTCCGGGTCGCGCGCGCGCTCGACCACGGTCCAGCCGCGATCCTGCCCGCGGACCTCGACAGGCGGCGGCAGGCGATCCGGATCCGGGCCCGGTGTCCGCTGCACCAGGGAAACCACGGTGAGCAGCTGGTCGCGGAGCTGCTGCCGCGGCGCGACGAGATCCACCTGGCCGTAGCCCTGGAGGTCCTCCGCGTAGAGGGTCTCGCGCTCGTCGCCGTCGTCGTGCACCGCGCGCACGCGCGGACCGGCGAAGCCGATGAGCGCACCCGCCTCCGCGATGAGCACGTCTGACTGAGTCCCGTAGGAGGCGAACACGCCGCCGGTCGTCGGGTTCGCGAGCACCGAGATCATCGGGATGCCGGCCTCGTGGAGCCGCGCGGCGGCTGCGGTGGTCTTCGCCATCTGGATGAGGGCGACCATGCCCTCCTGCATGCGCGCGCCGCCGGAGCAGGTCACGGCGACGAACGGGATCTTCGCCTCCTCGGCACGGTCCATGGCGTGCGCGACGCGCTCGCCGACGACGTAGCCCATCGAGCCGCCGATGAAGCGGAAGTCGCTCACGGCGACGATCACGCGGAAGCCGCCGATGCGGGCCGAGCCGGTGACGACGGCCTCGCTGTCGCCGGTCTTGCGCCGTGCTTCCTCGAGGCGTTCGGGGTACGGCTGGGAGTCCTGGAAGCGGAGTGGGTCGGGGGTGGGAATGCCGGTGTACTGCTCGTCGAAGGAGCCCTCATCGAAGAGGAGTTCGATCCACTCGCGGGCCGAGAGGGGCCGAGTGTCCTCGGCGGGGCCAGTCGCGGTTGTCATCAGTTCCTCGGTTCTGTTCGTCCGTTCCGCGCACGCTCTAGGCGTCGCTCGCTGTCTGATCCGAGTGTAGGACGCCCGATTGTGCGCACCGGGACAAAGTGCCCCCAAACGTGCAGGGGGCGTTGAGCGGTCGTAGCGAGGGCTCGCTACCGGGGTTCGAGGACGAAGACAGGGATCGTGCGGTCGGTCTTCGCCTGGTAGTCGTTGTACGGCGGATACGCCTCGGCTGCCGCGGCCCACAGCCGGGCGCGCTCCCGGGGGTCGGTCACCTCGCGGGCGCGCATCTCCGTGACCTGGTCGCGGTCACGCAGGGTTACCTCGGGATTCGCGCGGAGGTTGTGCACCCAGAGCGGGTGCTGCGGCGCGCCGCCCTTGGAGCCGACGGCGACGTAGCTGTCGCCGACACGCACCCGCATCAGCGGCGTCTTCCGGATCGCGCCGGTCTTGTTTCCGATGTTCGTCACGATGACCACCGGAAGCCCGGTGTCACGGAGGGTATTGCCCTCGGCGCCGTTCGTGCGCTCGTACAGCTCGACCTGGTCACGCACCCACTGGGCGGTGCTCGGGAGGTACTCGCGGTCCTCGTTGGTCATGTGGATCCTCCTCGCTACTTACGAAGTGTAACGAACGAGGATGGAGCCGGACCCGGCCACGCTGCCCGCCCTCCCCCGGGGAGGAGACCGGACGGGATGACGCCGCCAGCGGTCGGCTCAGTCATCCGCGCGGGGTGGGGGCGGCGGGCCGAGGAACTCGCGGATCGCCTTGACCGTGGCGTCGAGCTGGTCGTGGTGCATCCAGTGGCCCGCGTTGCGGATGACCTCGGTGCGCGAGTCGTGAAAGAAGCTGTCGAGCGGCTCCTCGTGGAACTTGCTGCGCTTGAAGTGCGACGTCTCACCGACGAGGTGCAGGACGGGGCACTGGATGTTCCTCCAGATCAGCTCCAGCTCCGGCACCTTGATCTCCACCGGCGTGCGGCCACGCACCCACGGGTCGAACTTCCAGACCCAGCCGTTGTCGATGGCGTTCGAGCCCCAGCGTGCGAGGTGGTCCGCCATCTCGTCGGTGAGCGCCTTGTTCGCGTCGCGCATGCGGTCGGCGGCTGCGCGGAAGGACGGGTAGACGCGCGGCGTCTGGTGTTCCATCGCGCGTGCCTTCATCACCCATTCGCGCAGCCCCGCAGGCGTCACCTCGGGGCGGTCCTCCATGCGTGCGCCCATACCCTCCATCTCCACGATCTTCTCGAACTTCTCCGGGAAGACGCCGGCGGTGAGCAGGCTGATCGCCCCGCCGAACGAGTGGGCGACGACGGGCGCCCTGCCGCCGACCAGGTCGATCAGCGCGACGAGGTCCGGGATGTGCTCGACGAGGCCGTAGGTGCTGCCCTCGGCCCACTCCGAGTCGCCGTGGCCGCGCAGGTCGCAGGCGATGACGTGGTAGTCGTCTCGAAAGCACTCGGCGACGCGATCCCAGTTGCGGGCGTGGTCGCGGCCACCGTGGACGAGGAGGAGTGGCGGCTTGTTCGCCTCGCCCCATGTCCAGTACGAGAGCTTCAGGCGCTGAGACTGGTAGTAGTGCTGCCACGGCTCCGACACGGACGATCTCCCTGGGCTTCAGTCCCGGCGCATATCCGGGCTCGGTGAGGCGCCTGATGGTGATATCGCGTCGTGGCGCGGGGCGCGAGTGCCATCGACGGGGAAGGGACAGGACGCCATCAGCATCATGGGCGGCTGAGTCGCCCGACGACCGGGCCAGGGCCTGATCGCGTCAGATCGCGTCGGTATCGCCCAGCACGTAATGGACTGGCGCGGTCGGCTCGGCGAGGAACGCGAGGATGCGCTCCGGCGTCCGGTCGTCGTACGTGAGCGTGCCCGCGCCCTGGATTCGGAAGAAGCCGTTCTCGCGCAGGGCGGCCATCGCCGGGTGGCTCCGCGGAAGCCAGGCGCGAATCGACGACTTGCCGGCGGCGCGCGCCTGCTGCACGGCGTCCATCACGAGCGCACGTGCGACATCATCGCGGCCGGGCAGCGTGAGCACGTCCGCGAGCTTCGCCTGGGGGCCGGCCGTCGCAAGGGCGAGGTAGCCGAGGAGCTCGCCGGCTTCCTCCGCGACGCGGACCGTGAACGGCCCTCCACGAGGATCGCAGTAGCGCCAGTTCAGATACCGGCGGTCGCGGTACTGGATCAGGTCGAAGGCCCTGCTGGCCTCGGCGCAGAAGGCGTCCGTCCGTTCGTCGAACGCTGCAAGCGTCCGGATCGACCATCGCGCCGGCGATACCCGTCCGTGGCGCCCGAGCAGCGACGCACGCTGCTGCCGGAGCTCCCACCACGCCCGCCGGAGCAAGGACGCGTACGGCACTCGCTTGCGCCGCGCTCGAAGGGCAACCATCGTCCGCGCGCCACCGGCGGCGGGCGGGGCTGCCCTCCAACGCGCGAACGCGCGCGCGTCCAGGACGCGCAGCATCGTGTACAGCTCATTCGCCACCGCGCGGTCGCCGCTGGCCGCGGCGAGGTGCGCCGCAGTCGGATGCGACCCCACGCCGAGCGTGAACGGCGTCGCCATGAGCTCGTCGCGGCGTTCGCGCAGGCGGCGGTAGCGTGCGCCCTGGAAGCCGATTCCCTGCAGGGAGGGGTGGAACCCCAGATCCACGCCTTCGCGCTTTGGCACGAGGTCTCCGCGGACGAGCCAGGGCCACCACCGCATCACGATCATGCCGGCGATCTGGCCGTGACGCTCGATGCGTTCCCACCACGCCGTCCCCGGGAAGTCGTGGACCTTCCACTGCCAGTGATCCGCGGGGTCGACCGGAAGCGCGAACCAACCCGGGCCCGGCCCCCCGAACGCCGCGCGGAGGAGGTCCAGCGCGTCGGCATCATCCTCGGCGGTCATCTGCTCCACGGGGGCGAATCGCGACACCGCCTCCTGCTCGGGGTAGCGAGCCTCGTGCTCGACATTTCGGTCGAGTCCCATGCCAAGCTCGGGGAACGGATCAGGCGGCATACCGAGTCCTCGCGGTCGAGCGAGTGGTAGTCCGCGGAGATCGAGAAGACCTCTCGATCTCGTCGGAGCGGTATGTCGAATCGGACGGCCCGCTTGACCCTCGATCCACGCGATCCGTAGTGTCGCGGTGATGGACGGCGACGAACCTCCCCCGCTGTCGGAGTCGCTCCCGCCGTTCGTGCGGGGGCTGATGAGCCCGTCCGCCTATCCCCACCAGCCTGCATCCGTCCGCCTCGTCCAGACGCACATCTCGTACGTCTGGATCGCGGGCGACCTCGTGTACAAGGCGAAGAAGCCCGTCGACTTTGGCTTCATCAACCAGGTGGACGCGAAGACACGCGAGGCGTTCTGCCACCTGGAGGTAGACCTCAACCGCCGGCTCGCGCCGGACGTGTACCTCGAGGTCGTGCCGATCGTGGAGGCGGCGAACGGCGGCTTCCGCGTGGAGGGGCCCGTCCGCAACGGGGAGCGCGTGGTGGAGTGGGCGGTGAAGATGCGCCGCCTCCCGGAGGACCGGACGCTCGACCAGCTCATCGCGCAACGCGACGTCCCGGGCGACCTCGTGGAGCGACTCGCAGGCAAGCTCGGGAAGTTCCACGCCGACGCCCGGCACCTGGAGTACGACCCGGAGTTCGCCGGCACCCCGGCCGAGCGCGCGTGGTGGGCGCGGGAATACCGCGAGGCCGAGGGCAACATCGGCGGCACGTGGCGCGCCGAGGACGCCGCCACGCTCCGCGAGTTCGTCGCACGCTCACTCGACCAGCAGGCGGAGCTCTTCAACGAGCGGCTTGCCGCCGGGAAGGTGGTCGAGGGGCACGGCGACCTCCACGCAAAGCACGTCTACGTCCTCCGTCCCGCGACCGAACACGACGACGGCATCGCGATCGTCGACTGCATCGAGTTCACGGAGTGGTTCCACTTCCGGTACCTCGACGTCTCGTACGACGTCGCGTTCCTCGCGATGGACCTCGAGGCGCGCGGTCAGCGCGCGCTCGGCGACGCCATCGCAGGGCGCTACGTCGCGCTCACCGGCGACGAGACCATGGGCGTCCTCCAGCCGTTGCACCGCGCCTTCCGCGCGTTCGTACGCGGCAAGGTGGAGTCGATCGGCGCGAACGACCCGGAGATGAACGAGGCCGAACGGAGCGCCCTGTCCGCGTCGGCGGCGGCGTACTTCCAGCTCGCCGCCCGCTACGCGGAACGGCAGCGCCCGCCCGTGCTGGTCGTGCTCTGCGGGCTTTCAGGCACCGGCAAGACGAGCGTCGGTGGCGTGCTCGCCGGCCGCATCGGTGCCGCCCTCGTCTCGACCGACGTCGTCCGCGCCGCGGTCGCGGCCGAGCGCGGCCTCTCGACGGCAATGTGGCAGCAGTACGAGGCCGGCGCCTACTCGGCCGAGATGAACATCGCGGTGTACGAGGAGATGCGGCGACGCGCGCGGTCCCACCTCGAGCACGGGCGTCCCGTCATCCTCGACGGGACCCACCGGCGGGCGGCGGACCGGCAGCAGGCGCTGTCCCTCGCGCGCGAGCTCGGCGTGCCCGCACTCGTCGTTGAGATACGGCTCTCGGACGATGCGGCGCTCACGCGCGTCTTCTGGCGCGAGCGCGAGAAGGGCGACGTGACCGACCCCGAGGCGTACCGCCGACACGTCGCTGAGTTCGAGCCGGTGAGCAGCCGCGAGGGCAACGTCCTGCACCTCGACGGATCCCAGGACATCGTCGACCTCGCCGCGCAGATCGAGGACGCCCTCCCCTCGTAGCTCACCCGGGCGCGACTCGAACCGTCCCGGACGAAGGTCCCATCCGACGGGGACGCAGGGTTATTCCCCCGGCGCCGCCGCGGCCTCATGCTGAGCGCAACGCACACTGCTGAGGAGGGGGAACCCGATGACAAGGGTGAAGTGGCTCGTTGGTGGCGCGGCGCTCGCCTGGGTAGTCGGTGGATTCCTCCACCGTGCCGGGATGCTGACGCGCGTCCTGCCGTTCCTGCCGAACCCTGGATCGCCGATGGCAAAGCAAATGTTCCACGTCGAACCGGGTGAGGTGCACAACCCGCCGCCCGGCCACGGCGGCCAGGGTGACTCATCGCACGACGATCAGCAGCACCCCGCCGCGGCGCACGAATTGGAGCACGGACACCCGAAGCGTTAGCCTCCGCACGCCCGATGGGCCGCCACGCCGCGCAGAGCAGGCCCACGCCGGGCCGAGGAGGAACGCCGTGCCGGAGTCAGTGCCCGCTGAGTTGGTCGACCTGCGCGAACGCCTCGAGGCGTTCATCGACGAAATCCGACCGCTGGGAGCCAGACTCGACGGCGACAGCGTGCCGGAGGACGTGCAGGCGCGAGTGCGGGAGCGGTCGAAGGAGCTTGGCTTCTTCGGCATGACGCAGCCCCGCGAGGTCGGCGGCACCGAGGCCGGGCCGCTCGCGATGGTGGTGGCTCGTGAGACGCTGGCCGCCGCGAACACTCCCCTCGCACGCTATGTCTTCGGGCCCGACCCGCAGCTGCTGCGACGCGCCGAGGGCGACGTGCGGGCGCGATACCTCGAGCCGGTGCTCGCCGGGGAGAAGAGCTGGTCCTTCGCATTCACCGAGTCGCGCGGCCCGAACGCGCCCGACAAGCCGACCTGGGCCGTCCGCGACGGCGGCGACTTCCTCGTCACCGGCAAGAAGTCCTTCGTCACCGGCGGGGCGACCGCGGACTTCTTCGCGACGATGGTGAACGTCGAAGGTGACGACGGACCGACCGGCACCGCGATGCTGCTCATCGACTCGGACACGACGGGCGTCACCATCACGCGCGACTTCCGGAGCATGGAGGGTGGTGGGCACGTCGAGCTGCAGTTCGAGTCGGCGCGCGTCCCGCAAGCGAACCTCCTGGGCGCGGTGGGCGAGGGCATGCCGCGCGCGATGGGGAACATCAGCGAGGAACGGGTCGCGTCCGCGGCGACGGCGTGCGGCATCGCGACCTGGACAGTGAACTTCGCCACGAAGCACATCACCGGCGGCCCGGAGGGGCGCCGCCTTGCCGACCGCGAGGGTGTGCGCCTGCGCTACTCGGACATGCGCATCGACACCTACGCCGCCCGGGCCATGCTCTATCGCACTGCGCGCCTCCTCGAGTCCGGCGACGACGCGATCAACGAGGGCGCGGCGACGAAGGTCTTCTGCACCGAGGTCGCCTCGCGTGTCGTGGACACCGCCGTGCAGCTCGTCGGCGGGCAGGCGCTGATCGTCGGTCACCCGCTCGAGGCGCTGTACCGCCGCGTGCGCTCGATGCGGCTCGCCGGCGGGGCGTCGGACATCCTCCGCCTCACCGTCGCGCGCGGGATCGTGGAGTTCGACAGCGGGCGGCTGTAAGGCGTAGAACTCCCTCGCCAACCCGCCACTCACCCACGAGGGCAAACAAGGGGACGCGACGATGCGCTACTGCCCGAACTGCACCCAGCCGCTGACCACGCGGGAGGAAGGCGGCCGGGAACGGCTGGCCTGCCCGGATCCCGGCTGCGGATTCATCCACTTCGGCAACTTCTCGATCGGCTGTGCCGGGGTGGTAATCCGCGACAACAAGGCGCTGCTGGTGCAGCGCGGCTGGGAGCCGTTCCGCGGCTCCTGGCAGATCCCTGGCGGGTACGTCGAGCACGACGAACCGATCCTCGAAGCCGTCGAGCGCGAGGTGCTCGAGGAGGCCGGCGTCGTCGCGAAGGCGCGTGACGCGATCGCGTTCCGCCACTCGATCGGCGGTTCGATCGGCGGGCCCAGCACCAACATCTACGTCGTGTTCCGGCTCGACTATATCGAGGGCGACCCGAAGTGGGACGACGACGAGATCATCGGCGCGGGCTTCTACTCCGAGGACGAGATGGCGCAGATGGAGGCCGTCCAGGGCCTCTCGCGCTGGGCGATCGACAAGGCGCTCCGAGCGCCCTCGACCTACGGCCTCGAGGTGGAGCGTGGCGCGACCTCGATGCCACAGCGGCCGGGCTGGTCGCTCTTCGGCCTGCAGCCGCCCGATCTCGATCTCCGCTAGCGCACCGTCCCGTGCGCTCACTCGGCACACCGTGACAGGCTTCCGCGTGACAGGCGGGGCGGGCTCGGGGTAGGCTGCAGGCCTTGCCGTGAACGTGAGGGTTCATCCGGGCTCCCACGCTCGCGACGCCCCTCGGGGAGCGACTCGTGAGCAGTGGTCTGACCGACAGCGTCCCGGCCGACCCCGCCGACCCGACCGCCGGGACCCGCACCACGCCGAATGGCCACCCGGCCACGACGAACGGCTACCGCGCCGCGCGATTCGCCCCCTCGACCCCGATCGAACATCCCGAGCCGACCCGTAACTGGTTCACGCGGATCCGGACGTTCGAGTCCATCGGCTACCTGGCGTACCGGAACTACTTCCTCGCCATGCTCGGCCAGATGGCGTCCCAGAACATGCAGATGGTGGTTCGGGCGTGGCTGGCCTTCGAGCTGACCGGCTCCTACGCCGCGCTCGGCACGATTGCGCTCGCGAACGCGATCCCGGGGCTCGTGCTCTCGATGTTCGGCGGGGCGATCGCGGACCGCGTAGCACGCCGCAAGGTCGTGGTGCAGCTCGGGCAGCTGGTCAACGCGATGAACACGGCGATGGTCGGCGTGCTGCTGATCACCGACATGCTGACCTTCGACTACCTCTTCACCGCCGCCGTGATCCAGGGCATCACCATGGCGCTCATGATGCCCTCCCGGCAGGCGCTCCTGCCCGGCCTGGTCCCGCACGCCTCGATGATGAACGCCGTGGCGCTCAACGCCGCCGGCATGAACTCGATGCGCCTGCTCGCGCCCGCCCTCGGTGGCTTCGTGCTCGCGTACACCGGAGCGGGTGCCGTCTACTTCCTGATGTCTTCGCTCTACCTGCTCGCCTGCGTCTTCCTCTGGCGCGTCCCGGAGACCGCGCGCGAGGTGGTCAAGGCGGGGAGCGTGCGAGGCGAGGTCAAGGCGGCGTGGTCCAACATGGGCCAGGGCGTCGTCTACATCGTCCGCAACCCGGTCCTCGGGCCGCTGTTGCTCATCAACGTGCTCGTGGTGCTCACGGCGATGCCGTACATGTTCCTGCTCGCCGGCTTCGTGCAGGATGTCCTGAACGCCGAGGCGGACGCGCTGGGCACGCTGCAGAGCGTGAGCGGCATCGGATCTCTGGCGGCCGCCCTCGTGGTTGCCTCGATGACCTCGAAGCGTCGAGGGGCGTGGTTCCTCATCGGATCGGGCTTCCAGGGACTAATGCTGCTGGCCGCGTTTACGCTGTCCAGCTCGGTGCTCACCATGGCCGGATTCATGCTCCTCATGGGCATCGGCCAGGCGGCGCGGCAGGGGCTGTCCAACGTGCTGGTCCAGGAGTACGTGGAGGACGAGTACCGCGGCCGCGTGATGAGCGTCTACATGCTCCAGTTCTCCCTCTCCCAGATTGGCGCCTTCTTCACCGGTCTCCTCGCGGAAGCGCTGGGCCCGAGGCTGGCGCTGGGAACGACGTCGGCCGCGCTGGTGATCCTCGCGTTCGGCACGCTGATTTTTGTCCCTCGATTGCGGAATCTCGACTAGACACCCCGTCCGACCGCGCTGGACGTACCTCCCGCCGCTTGGCAGGATGCGCGTAGCGGTGGAGGGGGGCGTGAGGGAACGGCCACCCCGTGTTTGAATCCGGTGCGCGCCGGTCATTCGCGAGGACGGCGCTGGCCGTCCTGCTGGCGCTTGCCGCCCTCGGCGGCGTCCTCGCCGTCCTCGTGCTCGCGGTGCTCGACGACCCCGATGCGGCGGGCGACCTCCTCGCCAGTCCCGACTTCCTCGACAGGCTCGCGTTCTCGCTCGCCCAGGCCGGCATCGCCACGGCGATCGGGCTGGCGGCCGGCCTGCCGGCCTCGTGGCTCCTCAGCCGTGGAGGGCTGCCCGCGCGCGAGCTGCTCGCCTTCGCGCTCGCCGCACCGCTCGCGATCCCCGGCGTCGTCGTCGCCCTCGGGATCGAGCGGATCGCGGACGGCGAGGTCGTCCCGCGCGTCCTGGTCGTCGGCGCGCACGCCATCTTCGCGACGGCCGCCGTCACGTGGCTCGTCACCCCCGCCTGGGCAGCCGGCGACGCGCACGCGAGCGAGGATGCCCGGGTCCTCGGCGCCGGGCGCCTCGGCGCCTACTTCGCGGGTACCGGCCGCCACCTGCGTCATGCCGTCCAGAGCGCGGCCGCGCTGGCCTTCTGGTACGCATTCGCCGCTGCCGGCACCGTCGCGATCCTCGGCGGCGCGGACGCGACGACCATGGAGTCCGGGCTCGCGTTCGGTCAACCGGCGACGTTCGGGCGGCCCGAGGTGAACGACGCCCTCTCCGCGGAGTCGAGCGCCGTCGCGCTGCCGCAGGTGGTCGTCGGCGTAGTCGTCCTGCTCGTGGGCGGTACGCGCTGGCCCCACCCGGCGACGCGCCGGCCACGCGCGCACCGCGCCGTGGCCGCGATCGGTTCGCTGTACCTGCTCGCCCTCATCGGCGTGAGCTGGGCGCCCGCCGTCGCGGTCGTCGTCGAGGCCGTCGACAGCTCCGCGCTCGGCGACATCGCGACGGCAACGGTCGCAGGCCATGAGGGCGGGCGACTCCTCGCCTGGACCGGGATCCTCGGGGCCGCATCCGCCGCACTCGCCACGCTGCTCGCATGGCCCGGTGCGCTCATCGCGGGATCGACAGGCGGCGGACGGCGCTCGTGGATCGGTCGGGGCGTGCTCGCGCTGCCCGTGGTGCTCACCGGCGCGACGGCTGGCTGGGCCGGACTCCTCCTCGCCGATCGCGCCGGCTTCGACCTCGACCGGACGTATGTCCTCACCATCGGCGCGCACGCGCTGATCGCGTACCCGTTCGCGCTACGCGTCCTCGGCACGCGGCGCCGAGCGCCGCGCGTGCTGCTGGAGGACGCCGTCCTCCTCGGGGCGACGGAGCGCTCCGTGCGCTGGCACTGGCTCGGCCGCCGCACCGCCATGGCGCTGGGAAGCGCCTCCCTGCTCTCGTTCGTGCTCTCGGCGTGCGAGGTCGCCGCGGCGAACCTCCTCACCCCGGGGGAGGCGACGCCGGCGGCGCTGGGCGTCCTCCGCGGATGGGAGGGCGACGCCGCGACTCCCGGCGAGGTGTACGGCCTCGGAGCCGTCCTGACCGCGGCGACAGTGATAGCGTTCGCCACTGCCGAGTGGCTCCGACGAGCCGCTACCCGCATGGAGGCCGGATGACGGCGCTGAACGTGCACCAGCTCGCGCTCCGAGCGCGCGGCATGCCCGACCAGGCGATGACGTTCAGCATCGCGGACGGCGAGATCGCGGCGCTCTTTGGCCGCCCCGGATCCGGCATCCGCCAGGTGATGCGGACGATCGCAGGCCTCGAGCCGGTCGCCACCGGGGAGGTGCGCGTGGGCGACATGCCCGTGCATTCCCTGCCGGCGAACAGGCGGCGCATCGGGCTTGTCCAGCGCGACTCGGCGCTGTTCGCGGGGAACGTGAGGGACAACGTTGCCTTCGGCCTGAAGCGCGTCCGCTGGCCGAAGGGCGACCGCAGCCGGCGCATCGCGGAGGTGCTCGAGCTGGTCGGGATGACCGGCGCCGAGGACGACCCCATCGAGGTGCTCACCGAGGGGGAGCGCGCGCGTGTGATCCTCGCGCGGGCGATCGCCCCGAAGCCGGCCGCCCTGCTCGTCGAGTCACCCACGTGGTTCGTCCCGGACGTCGACAAGATCGCCTTCCGGGGCCGGCTCCGCGAGGTCTTCCAGTCGCTGGAGATCCCGATCCTGATCAGCACGAACGACGTGCAGGACGCGGTGGGCGTCGCGGACGACCTCCTCGTGATGCACGAGGGCGTGCTGAAGCAGTCCGGCAGCGTCTCGCGCGTCCTCGCCGGCCCGAACTCGATCGAGACCGCGGAGCTGGTCGGCTACGTCACGCTCATCCGGGGTGAGGTCTCCGACGGCTGGATCCTCGAGCCGGGCGCCGGCGCGATTGAGTTCCCCACCGGGTTCCCCCTGCAGGGCATCGCGCGCGCGATGGCGCACCCCGCGGTCATGCTCGGCGTGCCCGAGTCGTCCGGCCTCGGCTGTGGCGTCGCCGGCACACTCGAGCGCGTCCGCGCGATCGGCCCGACGCACCTCCTCGACATCCGGGTGGGCGAGCGAATCATCGAGGTCCGGTGGGAGTGGGACCTCAACCCGCCCGACGGCGAAGAGGCCATCGCGATCGCGGTGACGCCCGGCACACTCCGGTTCTTCAACGAACCCACCTCGCAGCGCCCTGCCGGCACCCCCGAGCCGTCGGCGGGCCACGAGGAGGACGAGGAGCGCGAGGCCGAACCGGCCCCAACGTCTGGCACCGTGCCGGCATCTGCGACGGCGCAGGGCGCCGTCACGTCCACCTGGACCTCGTCCGAGGGCGTCGCAGGCCGAGCCGGCGGCACGGCGGACGACGAGCGGGAGGCGGGAGCGCCGCGCTTCGCGAGCACCTCCACGACCGAGACGGCGACCGACACCGCCCCGCAGTTGCGCCCAGGCGCCGAGACGCGGGAGTTCACGCCGTCGGATGGCCTGATGGCGGAGCCGGCGCCCGTGAGCCTCGACCCGCCCGAGATCACGTATGCGCCCCGCGACACCTCGGGTGGTGACGAGGAGTTCGTCAGCGGCTCGCCGTTCCCCGCCCCGGCACCCCCGCGCAGCCAGGCTGCGTCCAGCGGCCCGTCCACGGAGGCGCAGCCGGCGGATGACGACTCGGTGGAGCTCATGGCGCCGTGGTTGCAGGTGTCGCGGCCTGCGCGCGACGAGGAGGATCAGCCGGACCGGTCCCCCGATCCCCATCGCGGGATGCCGCTCGACTAGCCCACAGACTCCGCCAGCAGCCCTGCAGATACGAGCAGGAGCGCCGCTTCCGATGCTCGTGGGCGAGGGGTGTCTGCGATAACCTCGCGTCATGCCGTTCAGCGCGATCGACCGGTTGATCCATCGCGATCCCGAGCGCCGAGCACTCCGCGCACTCGCGGACCGGACGAAACACCTCGAGGGGCGACGCCGGCCCGACGCCTCGCTGCAGATCGTGGCCGATCTCGCGCGCGAGCTGACCAACGGCCGCTACGCCGCGCTCTCCGTCACCGACGAGCACGACCACACCGAGGGCTTCTTCGTCTCTGGCCTCGGGCGCGACGCGATGATGCGCCTCCGCACCCCGCCCCAGGGCCACGGCCCGCTCGGCTCGCTGCGGTACGACGGCAAGCCCGTCCGCCTCGACGACGTCTCGCAGCACCGGAAGGCGTTCGGGTTCCCCTCGCACCACCCGGAGATGCGCGCCCTCGTCGGCGTCGCGCTCTGGGCGAACGGCGTCGTCCGCGGCGCGCTCTATGTGACCGACCGGAAGGACGGCCGCTCGTTCGACGACGATGACGAGCGCATCCTCACCACCCTCGGAAAGCATGCTTCGCAGGTCATCGAACGGGACTGGTATTAGCAGCGGGCCGTCACCCGGGCTCGGACAGGAGTAGGGGTATGGCCGAGGTTTCGTTCGCCGCGGGCCGCAACATCGCGATGAAGGTCCCGCCGCACCAGTACGAGGCGACCGTCGCGTTCTACCGCGACGTGCTCGGCCTCCCGCTCGTCGAGGAGTTCGCACCCAGCATCGTCGTCGAGTTCGGGCCGAACCGACTGTGGATCGACCGCGCACCTGCGGTCAGCCAGGCGGAGCTCTGGCTCGAGGTCGTCACGGACGATGTCGATGCAGCCGCGCGGCACCTCGGGGCGGCCGGGGTGACCCGGTGCGATGAGATCGAGCCGCTACGCCAGGGTTTCGCCGGCTTCTGGATTGCGAGCCCGGCGTCCATCGTCCACCTCGTGTGCACGCCAGCCGACGCGCAGGACGCTGCTACTGCTCCCAGGTCGGGGCATGCTCGCCCATGACCGGCGCCGGACGCGACCACCGGGGCGCGTAGCCGTCCACACGGCCGGGCGGCGCGACGTGCGTGACGTCGCCCGTCCTCATCAGGTACGGCGTGACCTCGGGAGGCACGGCATCCTGCCCGCGTTCGACGCGCCCGAGGTCCTCGAGCCACTTCCCGGTGCGTGCGAGGGCCACCTGCACATGCCAGGAGCCGCCCTCGTGGTGGCGGCGGTAGAGGCCGGCGATCGCGCCGAGCGCCGCGAGGTACCCGGTCGCGTGGTCGAGGGCCTGCGCGGGGAGCGAGCGCGGGCGGGCGCTGCCGTCCTCCGCGGTCTCGGAGGCAACGATCCCGCTCGCCATCTGCACCAGCGAATCGAATCCTCTGCGGCCGGCCCACGGGCCGACGTGCCCGTAGGCCGAGAGCTCGACCACCACAATCCCCGGCCGGCGTCTGGCGAGCTCATCCGCAGAGAAGCCACGCGCGCCGAGGCTGCCAGGCCGGTAAGCCTGCACGAACACGTCGGCCTCGGCCGCGAGCCCTCGGAGCGTCGTCCTGCCCGCCTCGTCCCGGAGGTCGATGAAGCAGGAGCGCTTGCCCACGCCCGTGTCCCGGTCGAGCTCCGTGAACGTCGGGAGGTGCTCCCCGGAGACGCGAAGCACGTCCGCTCCGTGGGCAGCGAGGAGACGGCCGCACACCGGTCCCGCGAGCACGCGAGACAGGTCGAGGACGCGGACTCCCTCGAGCGGCGCATCCGCCCGCCGGAGCGGCTCCGGGGCCGCGTCGCCGATGCGAGACATGGTGATCAGCGGGATGCTCGCGACTGCCCGGCCCTGCGGGTGGCCCTGCCACTCATCCGGCGTCCGCCAGGACGACGCCGCGCCCCCCTTCGCGATGACCTCCTCGACCAGGCGATCCGCGTCGAAGCCCGCGACGGCCGTCTCGACGGCCTCGCGCGGCGTGTCCGGTCCCCCCGGCATCCCGAGGGCGGCGAGCGCAGCATCGCGATGGTGAGCGAAGTTCGCGTGGATGCGGACGAAGCGTCCGTCCGCCGTCGCGTAGTCACCGGACAGCGGTGCCCACGGCGCGGGCGGCGTCTCGCCGTCCCGCCGGTAGTGCCGCTCGCTGAGGAACGCGGCGGCGGCGTGACCGCGGTCGAGGTCGGCATGGGCCGGTGGACCACCTCGGTCCTCCCAGAGCACGGAAGCGGCCAGGGTGGCCGCCCCAATCGAGGCGGTCGCGAGGTCGACGACGCGATAGACGGACGGGAGGTTGCCCTCGCCCGTGACGTCGAGCGACGCGAGCCGGGCACGATCGAAGCCGGCAGCCTCCCAGGGCTCCCGGGCGACCTCGCGGATGTCGGGCATCATGAGTCGCCTCCGCCGGTCAGACCGGCGCCGCCTCCGCTGCCTCGAGAATAGCCTCCAGGTCGGCGCGGAGCGCCGGGCTCAGGCCGGAACCCTGGCAGCGCGGGCAGTTCGGCTCGTCGGGGGCGCCCGTGTCGTGCAACGTCACGACGGCACCCCCTTCGTCGAGGACGATCCCGCAGATCGTGTCCACGCGGGAGGCGTAGAACTTCCGCTCCCCGCGCGGCTCGATGTCGTGCAGGATGACCCAGTGCCAGTCGTCGCCGAAGTCGTCCAGCGCCTTCGCGACCAGCCTCATGTCAGACACAGGCGATCCTCGATGTTCCAGCGTTCCGCCGTCCTGATCTAGGACGCGACGTACTTCCCGAACCAGGCCTTCGATCGCTCCCACGAGTCGGCGGAGGCCGCCTCGTGGTGGGCCGGGCCGGCGTTGAAGAACGAGTGCTTCGCGCCGTCATAGAGCTTGATGTCGTTGGGCGTCCCGGCCGAGGTGAGGGCGTCGCGGAACGCGTCCACCTTTTCCTTCGGGATGCCCTGGTCCTCGCCGCCGTACGAACCCATCGTCGGCACCTTGATGCTCTTGAGGGCGTCGCCTTCCGGCATCCCACCACCGTAGTAGACGTGGACCGCGTCCACGTTCGACGTGGGTCGCATGGCGGTCGCCAGGGTAAGCCCGCCGCCCATGCAGAAGCCGACGCAGCCGACCTTCCCGATGCCGCGTTCCTGCTTCATCCAGGCGATGGCGGCGTCGATCTCCTCCGCCGCGATCTGACGCTCGAGGCTCATCGCGAGCTTGCGCGCCTCGTCGGGCTCGGTTGCCAGCGTGCCGTGGTAGAGGTCCGGCGCGAAGGCGAGATAGCCCTCCGCGGCATAGCGGTCAGCGATGCCGCGGATGTCATCGTTCAGGCCCCACCACTCCTGGATCACGATCATGCCGCCCCGAGGGTTCGCCGGTTCGGCGAGGTAACCCGGAATGCTCTTCCCGGCGTGGTTGATGGTCATATCAGGCATGAGTGGCCCCCTCGTCTCATCCGCGCCCAGGGATCGCGCGGGCAGCCGCGCCAGTATAGGGAGCGGGCATAGCCTCGACCCGGCACGCCAGACGGACCCCGGCACCAGGATCGCGGCATGGCGAGCGGATGGCGTGAGCGGGCACTCTCGATCCGACGCGACACCTCCGCGCTCTACCTGGCCAGTCGAGACCCGCGAGTGCCGTGGGGAGCGGGTCTCGCGGTCGTCGTGGCGATCTGGCTGGGAACAGCGATCCTCGCCGGCCTCGTGGTGGTGGCGGCTCAGTCGGTAACGGACGCCTCGAGGTCGAAGAGGTACTCGACGGTGCTGCCCTCCTGGACGCCGTGCTCGGCGTACCAGCCCGCGGGCGCCTCGACGGCAACCACGTACGGCTCGTCCGGACGGTGGATGTCGAGAGTGTCCGCGAACATCGTAGTGATGAACACGATCTCGCGGCTGGCGTTCACGAACGCGATGTCGAGGTCGATGTGGGTGTTCTGCATCCAGAAGCCGGTCTGCCCGAAGTTCTCGCGGTAGAACACCATCCCGCGCCCCTCGAGCGACGGGCGGCCGGAGAGGCCGATGGCGTACTCACTTCGCGGCGGCACCTCGACGGGAAGCTCGATGGTGCCACCGGTGCCCTCGAAGCGGACGAGCGGAAGCTGGCTCGTGGGGATCGAGTACGTGGACGTGACGGTCTCGGTGGCGGGCGGGACCGGCGTCTCGACCGGTGGCGACACCTGCGTGCCCGGGACGGCGGTACCGTCCGAGTTCGCCGTCGCGGTCTGCGCTGTCGCTGCCGAGGAGGGCGTGGGTGACGCGGTGCGCTCGACGGGCGGAGTGCCGCCCTCTGCGGTGGGGGTCGTGACGTCAGTCACCGCGGGTTCGTCCTCGGAGCAGGCACCGAGGATCAACGGCATGACGGCGAGCGCGAGGGCGAGAAGGAGTCGCTTCATGCGCCGGATCGTCGTCGGACGTCAAGCGGACGGCAACCGGCGCGCTACGGGCGACGTCAGCGGTGGACCGCGTCCTGGAGCGCCCTGGCCCGTGATGCGGCTCGAGACCGTCGAGCGAGGTCGAACGCCAGCCCCCCGGGGCATCCGGATCGGAGATGCCGACCTGGGGTCGCTCCGTCGAGGTCGGCCGGGCCCCGGATGGTGCATACCGGAACTCGTGATACGGTCAGATCAACTCAGGTGGTTCCTCCGACGAATTTCGCGAGGAATCCGTCGCCACTGACGCCCCCTGGGTACGCACGCCCACCGGCTATCGGGCGTTCGGCGACCTCCCTCCAGCGCGCCCCGCGGGGCCCTAACGGTCGCAGCCATCAAGGCGTCGATAGCCCGATCGACTCGGAGACCGCTTGTCCTTCTTCTCGCGCCGGCGCGCAGCGTCGGCTTCTGCTGCGCTTCCCGCCATCGATGTCATGACCGAAGAGAACACCCCGACCGACGAACCGCTCCGCGCGGCCGCGTCCCGACGGGTTGCCGCGACGGCGGTTGAACTGCCCGTTGCGGCTCAGGCCCCGAATGGCGCCCCCGAAGCGGCCTCCGGCGCTGCGGAGGACGGTCCGACCTTCGCCGACCTCGGGGTTCCGGCGGACCTGCTGAAGGTGCTGGCGAAGTCCGGCATCGCTTCGCCGTTCCCGGTGCAGACGCTGACCATCCCGGACGCCCTCGCTGGCCGCGACGTATGCGGCAAGGCGAAGACCGGGTCCGGCAAGACGCTCGCCTTCGGCATCCCGCTGGTCCACCACACGACAACCTCCAAGCCACGCCGGCCGCGCTCGCTCGTGCTCGTGCCGACGCGCGAGCTGGCGAACCAGGTCGCAGAGGCGCTGTCGCCGCTCTGCGAGGCACGACGCCTGTGGCTCATGGCGGTCTACGGCGGTGTCTCGATCAACCGCCAGATCCAGGGCCTCCGCCAGGGCGTCGACCTCGTGATCGCAACGCCGGGGCGCCTCAACGACCTCCTCGAGCGCGGCGACATCTCGCTCGACGACGTCTCGATGGTCGTCATCGACGAGGCCGACCAGATGGCCGACATGGGCTTCCTGCCGCAGGTCGAGCGCATCCTGAAGCTCGTCGACCGCGACGCCCAGACCTTGCTGTTCTCGGCGACGCTGGACGGCGACATCGGCAAGCTCGTCGAGCGCTACCAGGACAACCCCGTCCACCACGAGGTGATCTCGGAGACCACGACGGTCGACACGCTGGAGCAGCGCTTCATCGGCGTGACCTCCGAGACCAAGACCGACGTCACCGCTCGCATCCTCGCGGGCGCGTCGCGGGCGATCGTGTTCGTCCGCACGACGCACGGCGCCGACCGCCTGGTGCGGTTGCTCGCGAAGCAAGGACTGACGGCCCAGGAGATCCACGGACGCAAGTCGCAGGCGCAGCGTGAGCGAGCCCTCGACGCCTTCGCGCGCGGCCGGTGCCCGATCCTCGTGGCGACGAACGTCGCAGCGCGCGGCCTCCACATCGACCACGTCGACCTCGTCCTGCACTACGACCCGCCGGAGGACGCGAAGGTGTACCTCCACCGCTCCGGGCGCACCGCCCGCGCGGGCGCGGAGGGCCTCGTCGTGACGCTGGTGCTGCCCGAGCAGGAGCGTGACGTCATCGCGATCGAGCGCTCGGCGGGCCTCGACTACGAGATCGTGCCGATGACGGCCGACGACCCGCGCCTCGGCGACCTCGGTGCGTGGGAGCCGCCGCGCGGCCTCCCGCGCGACCTCTCGATCCGGGGCAGCGGCGAAGCGCGTCCGCCGAGGCGAGCGCGCGGCGCCGCGGCCGGCTCGCGCAACGGTGGCCCGAACCGAAGCGGCGACGGCCAGCGTTCGCCGGGGCCCTGGCGCCGACGAGCCAACCGCCGGGCCACCGCCGGCAGCTAGCCCTCGCGGACCTCGCACGTAGACTGCACCCCGGAGAGAAGGAGCCGATGAAGGCGACGATCCTCGGGGTGCAGCCCTACGAACTGCACGGCACGCTCTACTACCGGCTGATCTTCACGCCTGACGGCAGCGAGCAGCCGCGCGAGGCGCGCCTGTCGCACGACATGGCGTACCCGGATCCGCAGCCCGGCGACCGCGTGGAGGTGAACGCGATCCTCGGGATCGTGGACGGCGTGAAGAAGCTCGCGGCGGAGTAGCGTCCGATGGCGTTGACACCTCGCGGCGCACACGCGAACTTCTTCGGAACCCATGGCTGACGTACTCGCCCTCGCACAGCGCCTCTGGCCGCAGATCCGCGACCACGGCACCGTCGACGACCCGTCGGCGCTCGACACGCTCCTCGCCACGCTCGGACAGCCCGGCGCGCCCGGCTTCGAGGGGGGCGAACTCCACACGTTCGCCGCGTTCCTGCCGTCCGAGGATGCCTCGGACTTCGTGCTCCCCACGGGTGAGCGTCCGGTCGACGATGCGGACGGGCGGCTGGTCGGGCACATGCTCATCACACGCACGCTGCTCGGGGCGGGGCTGCACGTCGACCGCCGCGTCCAGCAGGCCGTCGGAGCGGCGTTCGCGCAGACGTGGTGCGTCCGAGGCGGCTACGCGGCGTCGCCGCTGGCGCTCGCGACGAGCCTCTGGCTGGTCGCCCTCGACCCGCTGCGGAAGTCAGACCGGCCGATCCCGATTGACTGGTCGCCGGCGCTCTACCAGGACCCGGAGCGCTGGGACCTCGACTACCGCCTCTTCAGCCACTACGACATCCGCGAGCGCGCCCTCGACTGGGTCGTGTACGCCTCGGTCGACCCCGCCCGGCACGAGGGCGTCTCGATGTGGACGATCGTCGAGCCGTTGCTGCGGCTGGAGGACGACCGTGCCTACACCGCGCTCGCCGGCTTCTCGGAGTCCTCGGACGTCGCGACGGAGAGCATCGGCGCCGCCGCGATGCTCGAGCGCGGACGGATCGAGGGGCTCCTCCGCGGCTTCATCGTGCAGCAGCGCGCCCGCCGCTCGCGGGGCTGACAGGCCGGTCCGCGTGGCCATCGACGACAACGAGCTGGTCCCGCTCACGGCGGAGCTCCACGTCCGCGACCTCGGCGCCGCCGTCGCCTACTGGCGCGACGTGCTGGGCTTCGAGGTGTCCCGCCACGACCCGGACTTCGCGGTGCTGTTCCACCGGTCCGCCTCGGGCGAGGCGATGGTCATGCTCGCCCCGAGCCACGAGGACACGCCCGAGCTCCGCCCCGGCGATCCGGAGCGCGGCCTCGGCCTGCACCTCCGCGTGACCGTGGACGACCTGGACGCGCACTTCGAGCACGCACGCGCGGCGGGCGCGGAGATCGTCTTCGCGCCGACCGACCAGCCGTACGGGCTGCGGGACTACATGCTGCGCGTGCCGGACGGCTTCTACGTCCGCTTCGCGCGGGCCCGCATCCACTAAGAGCGACCCGGCCCGCGGTTACTCCAACGCAAGATCCCCCAGTACTCTTCCGTGGCGCAGGGGAAGGCGTGGTATGTCGACACTTAACGACGAGATTCGCCGCCGAGTCAACGATGGCTGGGTACTGAACTCACAGACGGACAAGACCGCAGCGATGTCAAAGCGCGGAGGAGGTAAGAGTTGCCTCCTCATCCTGATCCTGCTGATGCTTGGGATTCTTCCCGGAATCATCTACATCATCTGGCCAAGGAGAGATCAGTCGGTCTTCCTCGAACTTACCGAGGCCGGAACCGTTCAAGTCAGCGGGCGGGGCGGCAGCGCGAGCGCCGCAAGCGACAAGCTGATGGGGCTTCTCGTCATGGCAGCCGTTGTCGTACTCCTGCTCGCGATCACATCGGCTCTCGACTAGCTGATCGCGACTTCCTCGCCGGGCTCCTCGGTGTCGCCGAGGGTGGGGACAGCAGCCATCTCCATGATGTCCGCGAGGACCTTCAGGAGCTCCTCGTCGTCCGGCTTCGCCATGTCGGGAATGTGGTAGCCGCCGAATGCGTCGACGACGGACTTGTGGTCGTCGATCACGTAGTCCGGGATCATCGGCACCCCGAGCGCGTCCAGCTTCTCGTGGTGCTTCTCCAGCGGCTTGATGAAGTAGTCGGTGACGTACTGGTCCAGGTTGTGGCGCTTCATGTCCCAGCGCCGGATGCCGACGCCGGACCAGACGTAGATCGTGTGACCGGCGTCCTTCAGCTGCTGGAAGACGTGCTCGGTGTGGTTGCGGAGCTTGCCGTTCCACATGATGAGCGTGTTGTCGACGTCGAAGAAGACGTTGAGTGAGCGCCCATTCTTCTCGGTGGGTCGCTCCCCGTTCTGGTCACTCACGCGTACACACCCTCCTCGGTGGCCCGGCCTCGACAGACGCGTGGCCTGGTCAGGACGCCCTCGCTATTGGTGCTTCCGCAGGAAGTCACCCACGAGGTCGTTGAAGCGCTGCGGCTGCTCGAAGTAGACCGAGTGGCCCGCGCCCGGAACCTCAACATACTGCGCGTTCGGGAGTTCGTCGGCCAGCGCCCTGATCAGCGGCGGTGGCGTGACGCCGTCGTCGGAACCAACGAGGCACAGCGTCGGCACCGGGCACGCGCGCACCTGCTCGATGGTCGGTGCGCCCGGCGCGGTGACCGGGGAACCCTCGCGGGGTGGGTTCAGCGCCTGGATCTGGCGGTAGAGGAACGTCATCGCCGGGTTCGCCTGCTGGTAGTGCTCGGCCAGCGCGCGATGCACGAGCGGCGTCGTCACCGCGGGCTGCATCGAGCGCGCACGCTCCTGTTGCTCGGGCCAGTCGAAGAAGCCCCAGGTGTCCGCCATGACGAGCGCACGCACACGCGCCGGGTGGCGGACGGCGTAGCCGAGCGACGCCCGGCCGCCCATCGACTGCGCCACGATCGAGAGCTGCTCGACGCCCAGGTGGTCGACGAACGCCTCGAGGTCGTCGATGAACCTCGCGGTGCCCTCCCCCGTCGTGTCGAGCGAGCGACCGAAACCACGGTGGTCGATGGCGACGCAGCGGAAGGCCTGTCGGAACGTCGGGATTTGTTGCCACCAGGACATGTGGTTGCCCCCGGCGCCGTGCATGAAGAACACCACCGGCTTCCCGGACGTGTCCTCGGCGTCGGTGTCCTCGTAGAACAGCTCGATGCCGTTGATCGGTGCGGTGGGCATCAGCGCTTCCCTCCCCGCGTGGCGCGGGCCTTCGACGCCTCCTCGAGTGCGACGAGGCGGTCCTCCAGCTTCTGGTTCGCCGACTGGAGCTCCTCAACCTGCTTCTTGAGGGTGTTGAGCTCCTCGGGCTTCTTCGCCGCTTCGCCGATGCGACGGACGGCGACCTTGCTCATGCGCTTGAGGCGCCCGTCCAGTGCGCGGCCGGCGGCGGCGTTCAACGCGCCGACCGAGGACGGCTCGGCAACGGCCTGCAGCGCCGCGACGGCCGAGAGCTGCACGCGCAGCCAGGGATCATCGAGGAGCTCCTCCAGGCGCTCACGCACGCGGGTGCGGTCCGGCGCCTCGAGCCAGCGGTAGAGCGCCCCGAGCGCCAGGACGGCGTTCCGACGCGCGTTCTGGTGGACGCCCCAGCGCGTGTGGTCGAGCAGCACCGGGAGCGCGGAGGCCTCCCGCGTCGCGCCGAGCCCGGTAAGCGCGCCGGCTGCGATGACGTCGTTGTGCGAGGGATGGTCGAGCAGGCCGGTCAGCGTTTCGACGACGCCCGGCTGCAGGGTCTTCCCGAGCGCGGACGCCGCGGCGGCCTGGGCGTAGTACGACTGGTCGCCGTCGCCCGAGAGCAGCGCGCGGAGCGCCCCGGCGGCCTCCGCGTCGCGGAAGTTGCCGAGGGCGGACGCGGAGGCACGTCGCACGCGCCGGTCGCGCTGCTTCGTACCCTGGATGAGCGCGTCGCGGGCGGCGTCCGACTTCATGCCGCCAAGCGCCGTCGCGACCTCGGCGCGCACGAAGTCGACCTCGCGAGTGTCGAGAAGCGCCTTCCGGAGCGCGGCGACGGCGCCGGGGGAACCGACCTTCGCGAGCGCCTTCGCCGCGGCGATGCGGCCGACGGCCTCGGGGTTGTTCGCGAGGTTCGCCCGGAGGGCCTTCTCGCCGGGCGAGTAGTCCAGCGTCTTCAGGACACGGTTCGCCGGGTCGATCGCGACGAACTCCGGCTCGGCTGGCAGCGCGAACACGAAGGTTTCGTGGCCGTCGCGCACCTCGACGGTGCGGACGTCGAGGCGGCCGTTCACCCAGAACCCGATCTCCATCGGCACCTCGTAGATCGAGGTGAGGTTCTCGTCCGGCTTCTGCGTCTGCTCGAGGGTGACGGTGGCCTGCTTCTTCTCGGCGTCCCAGGACGTCGACGCCTTGAACTCCGGGTGCCCGCCCTTCCACACCCATTGCGCGAAGAACCCATCGAGGTTGTAGCCGGTGGCCTCCTCGATCGCGCGCTGCAGGTCCGAGGTCAGCACCTCGGACTCGCGGTGCTTCGTGACGTAGTGGTTGATCGCCTTCCACCACAGCTCGTCGCCGAGGCGGGTGCGGAGCATGTCGAGGATGACCGAGCCCTTCTCGTAGAGGTGGCGATCGAAGATGTCGATCGGCTCGGTGTAGACGTTCTGGACCAGCGGGCGGCGGTAGTCGCCGGCGTCTTCCTCCAGGTAGATGCCGCCGTTCTGCGTCACGGCGTAGCGGAACGCATCGTGCCCGCGGTGATGCTCGACGAAGAGGCAGTCGAAGTAGGTCGCGAAGGATTCGTTGAGCCAGCCGTGCGACCACTCGCGGCAGGTGAGGAGGTCCCCGAACCACTGGTGGGCCAGCTCATGCGCGGTGATGGAGTCGGCCTGCTCGTCGAAGTCCGGGTGCGCCCGCTCGTCGTGGAGGAGCGTGTCCGTCATCGTGGTCGCCGACGTGTTCTCCATGCCACCGAAGATGAAGTCGTGGATCGCGACGGTCGCGTACTTGGCCCACGGGTACGGCACGCCGATTTTCCCGGCGAAGAAGTCCACCATCTCCGGGGTACGTCCGAACGCCCGCACGAGGTCGCCCGCAGAGCCGGGCTGGCCGTAGTACCGGACCGGCACGCCGGAGGCGTCCGCAGCCACCTCGTCGAACTCGCCGGCGCAGAGCGTCACGAGGTACGCCGGGTGCGGCAGATCCTGCTTCCAGTGGAAGACCCTGGCCTTTCGCCGCCTGTCCTCGGTGACGGAGTCGAGGTAGCCATTCGAGACGGCGGTCCACGAGGATGGCACCGTGACGATCATCTCGCTGGTGCACTTCTCGCCGGGGAAGTCGAAGCAGGGGAAGTAGTGAGCGGAATCCTCCGCCTGGCCCTGCGTCCAGATCTGGGTCGGACGGTCCGGATAGCCCTCGTCGGGCAGGTTGAAGTAGAGGCCGCGGCGCGGAGTCGCCGTGTAGGCCACGCTCACGGTGGTCGACTGGCCGGGCTTCCGCTGGCGACCGAGGTCGACCTGGAGCGTGCGGTCGCCGGCGGTGAACTTCAGCGGCTTCCCGCCCTCGTCCGTCACCGCCGTCACGTCGAGGTCGAAGGCATCGAAGACGGCCTCGCGGACCGGGGTGGCGCGCGGCGAGAACGTGAGGGTCGCGAGGCCCTTCACCTGTCGTTGCCTGAGGTCGAACGAGAACTCGAGCCTGAGGTGCTCCATCTTGAGGGGGCGGTTGCGACCCCAGACGGGACGGTCGCCCGGGAGGGCGAAGGCGGTGCGGTCGCCCGCCGCGCTCAGTTCGCCCCAGCCGAGGCCGTGGCAGGCCTCGCCGGACGCGATCAGCTCGAGTTCACCCATGTCTGTACTACTCCTGTCGCCTCCGAGGGAACGTGGCCGTCAGACTAGCAGGCGCGCGGACTCCGGGAGCGGTCAGGCGGTGCCGTCGAGGTACTCGAGGATCATCGCGAGCAGGCGGTCCGCGCAGGCGCGCATCGTCTCCTCGCGGGCGCCTTCGAAGACCTCGCGCTCGGCGCGCTCGTAGCCGTCGGGGCCGACGATGGCGAGGCAGTAGAGGCCACCGGGGCGGTCCGGGTTGTTCGTCGGCGAGGCGATGCCGCTCTCCGCGATCGCGACGTCCACCTCGAGCGCGTCGCGCGCCCCTCGGGCCATCGCCAGCACGGTCTCTTCGTGCACCGAGCCGTAGGCGGCGACTGTCTGCTCGGGCACGCGAAGCCAGTCGAGCTTCGGCTTGCGTCCGTAGGCGGCCACCCCACCCACGAACACCTTCGAGGCCCCGGGGACGGCGACGACGAGGTGTCCCGTCAGTCCGCCCGTCGTGGACTCAGCAACGGCGAGGCGCAGACCCCGCTCGGTCATGCGACGGACGACGTCTTCGGCAGCGGTCATAGGGCCTCCGATCGCGCGCCGATCCGGGCGCGCCGCCCTCCGTATACGTCCCGGCTCCTCGGCGAGGCAAGCCCCGCAGCGAGGGCGCTCCCGGGATCGGAGCCGCCGGAGGACATCCTCCTCGCGATCCTGGCAGGACGTACCGGGCCGGGCCGAAGCCGACCAGCAGACGAGCGCGGGCGCTAGGCGGGGAAGCCCACCATCTGCTTGAGGCCTTCGATCTGTCGGATGTGGTCCATGTCATGGACGCGTCCGAGCACGAACCACTGGCGCGCGTTCAGCTCGCCGAAGCGCGTGTGCTCAACGGTGTTCGACGGGTCGGCGCGGCCGGAGACGTGGAGCAGCGTCTCGGCCAGCTTCTGCGAGGCCTCGACCAGCTGCTCGAAAACCGCCCCGATCTGGGCGCCGGGGTCCGGGTCGAGGTAGCCCGAGGGGAGCTTGTGCGCTTCGCGGCCCTCGAGAAACGCGTGGTTCACCTCGACGATGTTCTCGGTCCACTGCAGGACGTGCTGGGCGATCTCGACGATGCTCCAGGCGTCCTCGCCCTCGCCCGAGGGTGGCCGCCACGCCGCCTGTTCCGGCGTCACCTCCTGGAACAGCTGCAACAGCTTCGAGCGCTGCTCGATGAGGCGCGGCCAGTACTGGACCGGCGAGTACCGCTCCGCCTGCGCGACGATGTAGCCGCGCACGCGGGCCCACTCCTCGCGCTCCTCGGGGGTCGGGTTCGCGTCAGACACTTGGGCCGTCCTCCCATGCCGGACTCTTATACGGGAGGTGAGTTCTGTCATGCAACTGACAGCGGACGGCTCATGCCGTGCGAGCAGGGAACCTGGGTCAGCGGCCGGTGACGCGCCGGGTGGCGGCGCCGAAACGGGTCTTGTGGTCCGGCCCGCCGCGGAGGATGAGGTCCGCCTGCTGCTCGACGGCGAGGGCGTTGCCGCCCGTGATCGCCGTGTTGATGGTCTGCTTCGACCACTGCAATGCGAGCGGCGAGGACTTTGCGATCGCGCCGGCAAGCTCGTCGACCGTGGCCTGGAACTGGGCGGCGGGGACGCTGCGGTTCACGAGACCGATGCGCGCTGCTTCCTCCGCGTCGACCACGCGACCGGTGAAGATCAGCTCCTTGGCCATCGGCCCGCCGACGAGTGTCGGCAGCGCGTGCGCGCCGACGACCAGGCCGTACTCGGAGCCGGGGAAGCGGAACCGCGAGCGGTCCGAGGCGACCCGGATATCGCAGGAGCACGCGAGGAGCGCCCCAGCCCCGTAGGCGGGCCCATCGACCGCGGCGATCGTCGGCTTCGTGGCCGCGCCGACACGGCCCGCGGCGTAGGCGGAGGGGTTGAAGCGGTGCCGGCCTTCCTCGTAGGCGGCGTTCGCCTCGGCCATGTCGGCGCCGGCGCAGAACGCGCCGTCCGTGCCCTCGATGACGATGCAGACGACGTCGTCGTTGAGCTCGAGCTCCTGCATCGCGGCGAGGACCTGGTTGGACATCTCCTCGTTCAGCGCGTTGCGCTTGTCGGCCCGGTTGAGCCGGAGCCGCCCGATCCCGCCTGCAACGGATACGACAACGAGCGGTTCCGACTCAGCCATGTGATCTCCCTGGACGGACGCGGCTAGAGGATCGCGCCCGCGGCACGCATCTCCGCGATCTGCTCCGAGGTGTACCCGAGACCGGTGAGGATGTCCTCGTTGTGCTTGCCGAGCACCGGCGGGGGTCCCTGCGGCGTCGGGTTGGTGAGGCTCATCTTCCACGGCGGCGCCTGCATGCGGATCGGGCCGACGAGCTCATGCTCCAGCTCGACCACGTAGCCGTTGGCCTGCACCACCGGGTGGTCGATGAGTTCCTGCGTGAACAGGATCGGCGCGACGGGTACGCCACCCGCCGTCAGGATCTGCTCCCACTCCGCGTTCGTCTTCGTGAGGAAGAGCGCCTCGACCTTGTTGCGGACCTCCTGGTCCACGCGCATCTGTTCCGGGTCGGCCGCGTTGTACGTCGGCTCATCGCGGTTGTGCTCGAAGCCCAGGGTGGCGCGCACCTTCGCGCGCAGGCTCGCCGAGAGCGCACCGATGGCGATGGCGCCGTCCTTCGTGAGGAAGCAGCGGTAGTAGACGTTCCCGCCCGCGGAGCGGCCGAGCAGCGCATCTCGCTCCTTGAGGAACTCCGCGTACGGGGTGCCCTGGGCGCGGGCGTTCTCCAGCGCGGCGAGGAAGACGGCGCGCTGCTCGCCGTTGCCGGCGGGGATGTCGTCGAACTGGCTCATCGCCATCGTGAGGGCGTTGATCAGGAGGGACGTCTCGATCTTCTGGCCCTTGCCGGTGCGCTCCTTGTAGAAGAGCCCGGCAAGGACGCCGGCGCAGATCGCGTACGCCGTGGTCGTGTCCGCGTGGGCCGGCGGGACGAGCGGCGTCCCGTTCTCATCGACCTTGCCCACCATCGAGGTAATGCCAGACGCGGCCTGCACCACGATGTCGTAGCCGGGGCGGCTGCCCCAGTCGCCCTCGCGGCCGAAGGCCGTGCTGTCCAGGTAGACGAGGTCCGGCTTGATCGTCGAGAGCGTTTCGTAGTCGATGCCGAGGCGCGCGGACACGTCCGGGCGGTAGTTGATCACTACCACGTCCATGTCCTTCACCAGCTTGTGGATCGCCTCGCGCGACTTGGGGTGCGCGAGGTCGAGCGCGAAGGAGCGCTTGCCGCGGTTCAAGCCGAGGAACGTCACCGACTCCTTCGGGATGAACTGAGCATTGAGGCGCCACGGCTCACCCTCGATGGGTTCGACCTTGATCACGTCGGCGCCAAGGTCCGACAGCATCTGGCAGCCCATCGGGCCCGCGATGATCTGGGTGAACTCGAGCAGCTTGACGCCGTCGAGTGGTCCGGTGGCCATGGAACAGGAACCTTCCCGTAAGCGTGAGGTCGGTGCGGCGGCGATAGTAACCGCCCGCCGGGGAGCGGTCAGCCCCTCGGGCGACGAGAAGTCCCATCCGCGAGCGGACGCGGCTTTAGTTGATGACGCCGCCCTCGCGGAGCCTGGCGATCTCCTCGGCGCTGTACCCCGCCAGGGCCACGATCGCCTCCGTGTCGGCACCGAGGACCGGCGACGGCCCCTGGATGCTGAGCGGCGTCGCGGACATCCGCAGCATCGGGGCGACGTGCTTCTGGGGGCCGGACAGCGGGTGGTCGAGCGACACGATCATGTCGTTCTCGAGCGCCTGGGGGTCCTCCACCGCCTCTTCGACGAAGTTCACCGGGCCGACGGGCACCCCGGCCTCCTCGAAGATACGCAGCCACTCGTCGGTGTTCTTGTCGCGCAGCTGGGCCTCGACGACCGCGACCGACGCCAGACAGGCGGCGAGGTACTCGGGATCCTGCGGGTTGTAGTTCGGGTCGGCCATGCCGAGGAAGTCGGTAGGGATCGCGCCTCGCACCTTCGCCCACAGCGTGGGCGAGAGCGCGCCGATCGCGATGGCGCCGTCGCGGGTGCTGTACGTGCGGTAGTAGATGTTGCCGACGCGGGCGATCTGGCCCATCTGATACGCGGCAAGGATCTCAGCCCACGGCGCCTTCTTCGCGCGGAGGGCCTTCACCTGCTCCATCTTCCGGTACTTGAGCTCGTCAGCGAGGGGCAGGTCCATCGCCGCCGTCCCCTGCACGGCCAGCGCGGTCTGGAGCAGATTCGTCTCGATCAGCTGGCCCTCGCCAGTGCGCTCGCGGTGGTACAGCGCCGCGCAGACGCCCCAGGCGATTGCGACGCCGGTCGTGTAGTCCGCGATCGCCGTCGAGGTGATGGTGCCGGGCGCGCCGGTCTCCGTGAGCTTCCCCTCGGCGGCCATGAGGCCGGAGACGGCCTGGGCGATGATGTCGTAGCCGGGCCGGTGCGCCCACGGCCCCTTGCGGCCCCAGGCGGTGTTGTCCACGTAGATGAGGTTCGGCTTGATCGCCTTCAGCCGGTCGTAGTCGATACCGAGCTTGGCCGGCACATCCGGGCGGTAGTTGCAGACGACGACGTCCACGCTCGGGATGAGGCGGTGGACGATCTCCTGCGCCGCCGGATCTTGCAGCTTGAGCACGAGCGACTTCTTGCCGCGGTTGAGCGACTGGTACGTCTTGGACTCGCCCGGCATGAACTGGGAGAAGAGGCGCCAGGGCTCGCCCTCCGGGGGCTCGACCTTGATGACCTCGGCGCCCATGTCGGCGAGGTGCTGCGCGCCAAACGGGCCGGCGATGATCTGCGTGAACTCCAGCACGCGGATGCCCTCGAGTACTCCCGGCATGGTGTCCCCCTCTAGCCAGCCTGCAGCCCGTGGTAGCGATGCCCTCGTGGCGGCAGCGTGCCCGTCCGCCGTCCACGAGCCTCGCCAGTCGCGCGAATCGTAGTGAGGCCTGTCGCGCTTTCCAAGCATGCATACGGCCGGTATCCAAATCGCCCCGCGAGTCAGCTCTTCCGGCGAATGGAGGGCCACCTCGATCCCGCCGTTCGCGAGCGCGCCGTTCACTGACCCGTTGTTCGCGATCGAGGCCACCCGTACCCTGACGGCTCCACACACCGGGGGGATCCATGAGCGACGACAGCGAGTCCGCCTTTCCGGCCGCCACCATCGAGGCGCTGCTCGCGCCCGCTGTCGGCCGGCTGGCGCCGAACACCTCGCTCTCACCGCTGCCGTACGACCTGAACGCGGGCGTCCCCGACCGGGCGACGCTGCCCGCTGCCGGGCTCCTCGACGCGATGCGCCGCACCCTCGAGGCGGACGCCGCGGGAGCGCTCACCTACGGCGGCCAGCAGGGGTATGAACCCCTCCGAGCGTGGATCGCCGCACGCGAGTCCCAGGAGGGGGCCCTCGACGTCACCTCGGCGCAGGTGACGCTCACCTCCGGCAGCGCGCACGGCATCGACAACATCGCCGCGACCTTCATCGGCGAGGGCGACGTCGTGGTCGTCGGTGCGCCGACGTACCCGGGGGCAATCCGCACCTTCCGCGCCCGGGGCGCGACGATCATCGAGACGCCGCAGGACGACGATGGATTGATCCCGTCCGCGCTCGCGCGCGTCCTGGACACGCGCCGCATGGCCGGGCGCCAGGCGAAGCTCCTCTACGTCCAGCCGAATTACGACAATCCGAGCGGAGCCACGCTCCCCATCGAGCGACGCGAGGCGATCGTCGCGCTCGCGCGGCAGCATGGCGTGCTGATCGTCGAGGACGACGCGTACACGGGCATCGACCTCGATGGACCGCCGCCGCCGTCGATGTTCGCCATCGCCCGCGGGCGCGGGGTCATGCGGGTCGGCACGTTCTCCAAGACCGTCGCCACCGGCCTGCGCGTGGGATGGATCACGTCGCAGCCGGAGATCGTTCGCCAGCTCGTGTTCATGCGCTTCGACAACGGCGCCTCGCCGCTCCTCCACCGAATGGTGCTGGAGTACCTGCGCTCCGGCGACTACGAGCCGCACGTCGAGCGGCTGCGTGACCTGTACCGGGCGCGTCGGGACGCCAGCGCGGACGCGCTCCGCGACTTCTGCGAACCCTACGTCTCGTTCCGGATCCCGCGCGGCGGCTTCTTCCACTGGTTGAAGCTGCGGCCGGGCCTCGACGCTCGCGCGGTGCAGGCCGCGGCCGCCGAGCACGGCGTAGCTGTGACGCCCGGCACGGGGTACTTTGCCACGCCGGACAGTGCCGAACTCAACGGCGCGGACCGCATCCGCCTCGTCTTCTCCGCCCTCCCTCCGGAGGAGCTGCGCGAGGCGATCGGCAGGTTCGGGCGAGCACTGGAGCAGGTCGCCACCGCCTCGAGGTAACACCGCCACCCGTCGAGGTAACACCGGACCTCGGTGCTGCGTTCTCAGTCGTACGCGTGCACGCCGAGGCCGGTTCCCGTTGAAGGTGACCGTCACTCGACATATCGTTCGCGGATTACAGTCGGAATATGTCTTGCCTTCAGCCAGACGCCCGGCTGTCCATCCCCAGCCAGTGGAGACACCCCCCGTGACAGCTCAACGCACCCTCGCTCAGGACCTCACCGACCTCTGGTCGCAGTACGACTTGGACGAGCTGGCTAGCGACGCCGTCAAGGTCGTGACCGCCGGAACCCCGACGGACTGGGGCCTGCCGTCCGACGTGCAGTCCGTGGTCACGCCCATCACCCTCGGCGGCGGCATCCCCGATCCCCGGTCACTGCCGCGCCAGGGGCTGATCGAGGCGATGGCGCGTGCCGTCGACGTGATCGATGACACCCCGCTGCGCTACGGGGGCGCGTTCGGCTTCGAGCCGCTGCGTGAGTTCCTCGCCGAGCGCTACACGCGCGACCGCGGCTTCGCCGTCACCGCCGACTACTTCCTCCTGACGAACGGCAGCGCCGGCGCGATCGACCAGGTGGCCGCTGCCCTGATCTCCCCGGGCGACGTCGTGATCTCCGAAGCGCCGACGTTCTCCGGCTCCATCCGCACCTTCCGCGGGCACATGGCGGAGATCCACACCGTCCCGATGGATGACGACGGCATGGTGGTGGACGAGCTCGAACCGCTCCTGAACCGGCTCAAGGCGATGGGGAAGACGACGAAGGTCATCTACACGATCTCGTCGTTCCACAACCCGATGGGAGTGACGCTGTCCGCCGAGCGGCGCGAGAAGCTGCTCCGCATCGCGGCCGAGCGCGGCATCTTCATCGTGGACGACGACGCGTACGGCGACCTCTGGTTCCAGGAGCCGGCGCGCCCGCAGTCGCTTTCCGCGATGTCGGAGTGCCAGGGCGTCATCACCGTCGGCACGTTCTCGAAGATCGTCGCGACCGGCCTCCGCGTCGGCTGGATCCACACCACGCCGGACCTGCTGGACCGCGTGGTGCGCGTGCGGTTCGAGATGGGCAACTCGCCGCTCCTGCACGCGATGCTGTACGAGTTCTCGAAGGACGGCGGCCTCGACCGTCACATCGACTACGTCCGCAAGATCTACGAGCGCAAGGCGAACACGCTGGCGAACGCGCTCCGCGACTACTGCGAGCCGTACCTCACCTTCCGCAAGCCCAACGGCGGCTTCTTCCTCTGGGTCGACCTCGCCGAGGGCCTCGCCGGTGGCGCGGTCTCGCGCGCGGCGATGGAGGAGGGCCTCATCGCACCCGCCGGCCTCTCGTTCTTCCCCGACCGCAAGGACACGGGCGATCACATCCGACTCGCCTACTCGTGGGTGCAGGAGGACGAGCTCGTCGAGGCGGCCAGACGCCTGGCCCGTGCCTGCGAACGCGTCGCCAACGGCGCCGTCCGCTAGGTCGGCCTCCGCACGACGCCCTGACCAGGCCTGACCCGGCCCGGACCCTGACCAGCCTCGGATCGAGATACGCCCGGCCCCCTTACGGGCCGGGCGTATCATCCTGCGCGCTCCCGTCGCCGCCCGATCGTCCGAGGAGGTCACCATGCCCGCTCGCCGCATTCCTCGCGCGTTCAGCCTGCCCTGGGGGAGCGGCCAGGTGATGGAAGAGGCCGCCATCGACGAAGGTCTGCACTCGCCCTCGATCCAGCTGCTGCACTACGAGCTGGGCGAGAAGCAGGGGCAGTACGCGATCCGCTTCGCCGCGTACGACGAGGAAGACCACATCGAGCAGCGTCCACTGATCGTGAACGAACGCGAGCTTGCCCGGCTACGTTCAGAACTTGAACTCGCCCCACGGTTGAAGGCACTCTTGAAGCGGCTCGTCGAGGGATAGCACTCGCTACCGAGCGGCAAGACACGGACCGACGCGAGCTGCCCGGCCCCGCCCCCGGGGTCCAGAACAGAAAGCGGGACCATGCGCCGTCCTCTCATCGCCACGATCCTCGCCGTCGCGCTTGCCGCGCCGTCCCTCGCGCCCGCAACCGCCTCGGCCGACCTCACCGGCCTCGACGCCGAGGAGCTCGCCGCGCTGAACGCCATCAACGAGGTCAGGGCGGATCTCGGACGGCCCGCGCTCAGGCTGTCGCCGACCCTCACCACCGCCGCGGAGTGGATGGCCCAGGACCTGGCGAACCGGGACACGATCGACCACACGGACTCCCTGGGCCGGCCGATGGCGGAGCGCATCTACGCCTTCTCCTACCCGACCAACGCGTACATTCGCGAGAACCTCGTCGTCGGCACGAGCCTGAGCAGCGGCATCGACGCCGTGGAACAGTGGCAGAACTCGCCCGGCCATCGGGCGAACAACGAGGCGAGCGACGTCACCGTCGCGGGGATCGCCCGCGTCCACGACCCGGACACGCACTGGAAGTGGTTCTGGGTGCTGAACCTCGGCTCGTACGCCGATCCGGGCACCACGACGATCGCCTCGTTCCAGCAGACCCCGGCGACCGGCAACCCCCCGCTGGGCACGGAGGCCGGGACGTTCAGCATCGACTTCCCGAGCTCGGGCGTCGGCCTCACGGTCTGGAATGGCGGCTCGTTGGATGCGATGGCGGAGGGCGCCCGCGTTGGCGGCGCGCGCAGCATGTTCATCACCGTGAACGGGCGCTGGGTGAGCTACAGCATCGCCGGTCCGGCGTTCGTCAACGCGAACTTCGCCGCGCAGTTCCCCGGCGGCCAGGTGCCGGCCGGCACGGTCGTGCTCGTGGTCGTGTAGCGGCTACTCGCTCACGACCGCGCCCGGCTCCGGACCCGGTAGCGCGATAACGCTCCCGGTCACCGACCCGTCCAGGCACAGCCGCACGATCGCCTCCGCGACGTCGACCTGCGTCGGCCGCCGGTGCCCCTCGAGGGGGTAGCGTCCAAGGACGGCGTCGAGGACGTCGTCCGTTGAGACGCGGGTGATCGGGCCGGGAGCGACCGCATTTGCCGTCACGCCATGGCGCGCCTCGTGGCGAGCGAGCGTACGCACGAGCCAGTGGCGCGCGGCCTTGCCGAGTGCGTAGTCGATCGGACCGACCTCGGGAGGGACGATCCACTGCTCGGCGTCGTAACCCCCCACCGTCACGATCCGTCCCCACCCGGCCCGGCGCATCCCGGGGAGCGTCGCGCGGACGAGGAGGAACACGCTGTCGATCTCCTCGGCCATCGCTTCGCGCCACTCGTGTGGCGGGATCGCCTCGATCGGGCGTGGCACCCAGCGGCCGCCCGCGGAGGCGACGGCGATGTCAGGTTCGCCGAGATCGGCGCGCGCCCGACCGACGAACTCGTCGACGACCGCGGGGTCCGAGGCATCTCCCGGGACGACGAGCGCGCGGCGGCCGAGCGAACGGATCTGTGCGGCCACCTCACCGGCACGGTCAACTGAGCGGTGCGTGTTGATCGCCACGTCGGCGCCCTCGCGGGCGAGCGCGAGCGCCGTCGCACGGCCGACGCCCTTCCCGGCGCCACCCGTGACGAGGGCGACCCGGCCGGCGAGCGGGAGCGCGTCGGAAGCGTCCATGCGCCGTATCGTATGCGCGGCCTGTCGCTGGAGCAGGCCCGCCTGCGGCGGCACGACGGGACGGGCGCGTGAGCGAACTGGAGCGGCTGAGGGCGGACCTCGAGGCAGCGCGCGCCGATCTGCTCGCGTCGTTCGAGGGCCTCGACGAGGAGACGTTCAACCACCAGCCGTCGTGCCTCCCTTCGACCGACTGCGCGGGGAGCATCGGTGACGTGCTGTGGCACGTCGGGCTGGTGGAGGACTGGACCCGGCGCACGGTGGACCAGGGCGTGAACGACCGCGACCCTGCTCCGTACACCCGCCGTGACCGCCCGGCCATCGCCCGGACGCCCGAGTACCTGCGTGAGTGGCTCGAGCAGACGCGGCGACCGCTGCTGGCGCTGCTCCGCCGGCTGCCCGAGGATCAGCTGCAGCGCGTGTTCGTACTGAGCAACGGTGAGCAGCGGATGGCGCGGCGCATGCTCGAACAGGTCGCGGCGCACGACCGCGAGCACGCGGCGCAGATCAGAGCGCTCCGCGACGTCGAGTAGGACCGGGAGGACAGCGTGGGGATCAAGAAGCGGCCCGAGGGCACCATGCCGTGGATGCCGGGCTTCCGGTACAGCGCGCTGCTTCCCCCGCTGTCGCTGAACCTCCTCGTCGCCGACACCGAGCGGTCGGCCGCGTTCTACCGGGACGTCTTCGACGCGGAGGTGCACTACCAGGACATCGACTTCGCGGCCGTCCGCTTCGGACCGGCCGAGGTGATGCTGCACGCCGACCACACGCACCAGGGCCACCCGTGGGTGGAGGACGAGATCGCCGTTGGCGCGAAGCGCGGCGTGGGCGCGCAGTTCCGCGTGCTGGGCGTCGACCCGGATGCCGTCCACGGTCGCGCCCTCGCGCAGGGTGCGACGGTGGTCTCGGCGCCCGCGAACAAGGGCCATGGCTGGCGCGAGGTCCTGGTGCGCGATCCCGACGGCTACGAGTGGGCGTGCGGCGTCCTCGTCGCGCCGGCGAAGGGGCCGTTTGGCCCACAGCCGATGCCCCAGCCGACGTCCCAGCCGTCGTCTCAGCCGTCGTCCCAGCCGACGTCCCAGCCACCCGCATCACAGCCTCCCGCACCCCCGGCGGCACCGTAGGCATGGCGAAGGACTGGCGCGCCGAGGTCGAACGCTATCGCGAGGGCATCGAGTTCGAGTGGACGCTCCGCGGCCACCCATTCCGCTTCGCCTCCACGTGGGGACTCTTCTCGCCGCGCGAGGTCGACGCGGGGACGGTGATGCTCCTCGAGGAGATCGAGGTGCCTCGCGACGCAGACTGCCTGGACCTCGGGTGCGGCTACGGTCCGATCGGTCTGACGCTCGCGACGCTCGCGCCAGGCGGCCGAACGACGATGGTCGACCGCGACTACGTCGCCGTGGAGTACGCGAATCGGAACGTGGAGCTGAACCGCGTCTCGAACGCCCGCGCGCTGCTCTCGAACGGCTTCGACGAGGTCCCCGAGGCTGACCGCTTCGACCTGGTGGCGACGAATCTCCCCGCGAAGGTCGGTAACGAGATGACGAGCATCCTCTTCGCGGACGCGCACGACCGGCTGCGTCCCGGCGGCGAGTTCTGGCTCGTCACCCTCTCGGGGATGCGGAAGTACATCCAGCGCACGCTGGAGGAGATCTTCGGGAACTACGAGAAGGTACGACAGGGCCGCCAGCACACGGTCCACCGGGCCGTGCGGGAGGACTAGTCTCGCCGCGAGCCTCTGACCGTGCGCGACGCCCGAGAACCCGCGATACTTCCCTCATGCCCGCCTCCGCCTCCTACCCCTCCCTGCGCGGCAAGCGCGCGCTGATCCTCGGTGGATCGCGCGGGATCGGTCGCGCGATCGCGCTGCGGCTCGCCCGCGAGGGATGCAACGTCGTCGTGAACTATGCACGCTCGGCGGAGGCCGCGGAGGAGACCGCGGAGGAGGCACGTGCCTGCGGCGTGCAGGCCGACACCGTGCAGGGCGACGTGGGGCACGAGGAGGAGCTCGCGGCAGTCTTCGACTTCGTCGCGCCCGGCGGCCTCGACATCCTCGTGAACAACGCGGCGCGCGGCCTCGAACGCCCTCGCCCCGCGATCGAGCAGAAGCCGAAGCACCTCCACCGCACGATGGACGTCAACCTCTTCGGGCCGTGGCAGGCAGCCCAGCTCGCCGCACCGCTCATCGAAGCACGCGGCGGCGGCGCGATCGTGAACCTGCTCTCGCCGGGCGCGCACCACTACATGCCGGACTACTCCGCCGTCGGCGTCTCCAAGGCGGCGCTCGAGTCGCTCACGATGTACCTCGCGGTCGAGCTCGCGCCCCGGGGGATCCGGGTGAACGGCGTCTCCGCCGGCTGGGTGGAGGGCTCCGAGGGCGAGCACTCCTATCGCTCCGACGTGAGCAACCGCGTCCGCAGCCACGTGCCCACCGGGCGAAACGTCGCGCCGGAGGACCTCGCCGCCGCGGTGGCGTGGGTCTGTTCGGACGAAGCACCCATGCTCGTGGGACAGGTAATCCACCTCGACGGTGGGTTTGGCGCCGGCGCGTGGCGCGCCGTGCTCGACGGCTAGGGCGCGCCACCCGATCGCCGCGCCGGCGGACCGCGACGGGACGTGCGACGAGGACTCAAGGGCGCGGAAGTGGGGACGGCTCGACGTCCAGCGTCAGCCCCATCCGCGGGGACTTCTGAATAGCCAGCATGGTCGGGAGACCCAGAACTGCTGCCGGCGGGCTGACGTTGGTTGCTCAGTCGCCTGATCGGAGATCCAGCAGTCCCGGGGGGAGGGCGATCCTCGTGTGAGAGGAGGATTGACTGGGCCCGCCGCCGCCGAGGTAGCGGGGTCGGCTCGTTTGACGGGCGACGACGGACCCAGTGCTTGGTGAGGATCGGACCACTGAAGAACAGGGGCCTCTCCCTCCTCGGAAGGTACAACGTGGCACGCCTGCCACCGTTCGTTCGATCCCGGTTCCGAGGGTCCTTTTGACGCTTTCGATACAACTGACCGTTCCGCGGCGTCGGTCCTGTCTCCGGTTTCTCCGGTACTTGACTTAACGGACGGCGGCCAGCGCCGCCTCGAGGTCGACCGGCCGGCGTCCAAGCGGGAACCGAAGCGACGGATCCGGGCAGACCTGGCGGTCACGCAGCGTCTCGATGAGGAGCGCCGTCTCAGGGCCACTGAGCCGTCCGAGGGTGCCCGCGAGCGTCCCGAGGGGACGTTCACCCCAGCCCGGCAAAGGTATGAACAGTCGGTGCGATCCGTTCAGCCGCGCCCACGTCTTCATCACGTCCGCCCACCGCACGCGGGAGGCGCCGGTCACGTAGAACAGCCGCCCGGTCGCCTCTGCGGTGAGAGCGTCGCAGACCGCCTCCACGACGTCGGCGAGGGCGACCGGCTCCACCTCGACGTGGCGGTAACGGAACAGCGGCACCATCGGAGATCGGTCGACGAGGCGTCGGTGCAGCTCCCAGAGCCGGCTTCCGCGCCCGACGACGAGGGGGAGCCGCAGCACCGTCCACTCGAGCCCGGACTGGCGCACGGCCAGCTCGACGCCCCATCGCGCGACGAGGTACCGCGCGTACGCGTCCTCCGCGGCGGCGACGTGGCTGAGTGCGACGACGCGACGGACTCCGGCGGCGCGAGCGGCGATGAGCGCGTGCTGCACGGCTTCGAGCTCGTTGGTGACGATGTCGCCCGGCCGGCTGGCGGTGTCGGCGGCGTAGACGAGGGCGGTGACGCCGCGCATGGCCTCGTCCACCCCCCGCCCGGTCACCAGGTCGCCCACGATCGCCTCGACGCCCTGGTCGCGGAGGCGGAGCGCGTCAAACTCGGCGTGCACGAACGCCCGTATCCGCGGGCGGGGCTCCGCGGCGACGAGCCGTGACACGACGGCGCCCCCGACCGTGCCGGAGGCGCCGACGACGAGGATCATGAGGGCCTCGCCAGTCCCGGGCGAACTCGCCCTAGCGGGTGATCGCGCCCTGGTCGGCCTGCGTCACCAGCTTGGCGTACTTCGCGAACACGCCGTGCTCGTAGCGCGGCGGCAGCGGCTTGCGGTTCGCAAGCCGGCGCTGGACCTCGGCCGGGTCGACCTCGAGGTTGAGCTCGCGCTTCTCGATGTCGATGACGATCGTGTCACCTTCCTCGACCGCGCCGATCGGGCCGCCGACGGCTGCCTCGGGCGCCACGTGACCCGCCATCAGGCCGCGCGTCGCGCCGGAGAAGCGGCCGTCGGTCAGGAGCGCGACCGACTCACCGAGGCCCTCGCCCACGAGCGCGGCGGTCACGAGGAGCATCTCGCGCATCCCGGGCCCGCCAACGGGCCCTTCGTTCCGGATCACGACGACATCGTTCTCCTTGATCTCGTGGCGGAGGACGGCCTGCATGGCGTCCTCCTCGTGCTCGAACACGCGCGCCGGACCGCGGTGGTACAGCCGCTCATGACCGGCAACCTTGATCACGCAGCCGTTCGGGGCCAGCGAGCCCTTGAGGACCACGAGGCCACCCGTCGGCTTGAGGGCCTTCTCGATCGGCAGGATGACGTCCTGGCCGGGCGCCTCCTGCGCGGTGGCCGCGATCTCGGCGATGGTCTTGCCGGTCACGGTCATGGCGTCGCCGTGCAGCTTGCCGCCCTCGAGCAGGCGCTTCGCGAGCAGCGGCGTCCCGCCGGCCCGGTCCATGTCGAGCGCCACGTAGCGCCCGCCCGGGCGCATGTCTCCGATAAGGGGCGTCGCGTCCGAGATACGGTTGAAGTCGTCGATGTCCAGCTCGACGCCCGCCTCTGCCGCGATCGCGAGCGCGTGGAGCACGATGTTCGTCGAGCCGCCGGTGGAAGCGGCGCAGATGATCGCGTTCTCGATCGCCTTGCGCGTGATGATGTCGCGCGGCCGCACGCCCCGCCGGAGGACATCCATCACGAGCTTGCCCGCCTCGACGCCGACGTCGTCCTTGCGCGGGTCGGTCGCACCGACGGTCGCGGAACCCATCGGCGAGATGCCCATGAACTCGAGCGCGGTCGCCATCGTGTTCGCGGTGTATTGCGCGCCGCAGGCGCCGGCGCCGGGGCAGGCGGCCTGCTCGAGCGCGGCGAGGCGCTCGTCGGAGAGATTGCCGGCGGCGTGGGCGCCGACGCCCTCGAACACGTCCTGGATGGTGACGTCGTTGCCCTCCCAGCGGCCGGGAGCGATCGAGCCGGAGTAGAGCACGATGCCGGGGAGGTTGAGCCGCGCGAGCGCCATCGCGCCGGCAGGGATTGTCTTGTCGCAGCCGACGATGACGACGGCAGCATCGAAGGAGTAGCCGATCGCGCAGAGTTCGACGGAGTCGGCGATCAGCTCACGCGAGATGAGCGAGGCCTTCATGCCCTCGGTGCCCATCGAGATACCGTCGGAGATGGAGATCGTGTTGACCTCCATCGGCGTCCCTCCGGCCTGGCGGATGCCCTCCATGACCCGCTGCGCGAGCGCACGCTGCGAGAAGTTGCATGGCATCGTGCCGATCCACTCGTGGGCGACCATCACCAGCGGCTTCTTCAGGTCCTCGGCCTCGTACCCAACCGAGTGGAAGTACGAGCGCGCCGCGGCCCGGTCCGGGCCATCCACCAGCGTGCGGCTGTGGTGCCGCATGTCGAATGCATCTGCCATCGAGGACTCCTGCCGACTCCAGTTACGAAGAATCCGATGGTACCGCCGGGCAGTGTGAGCGCGAACCGCGAGCGGGGGCGGTCGCCGCTGCTAGCCGCGTCGCGCGCGCACGAGCCCCAGCCACTCGTTCGCTCGCTCCCGCTGCTCTCGGGGCACCTCGCGGCGCCCCATCTCGGCGAGATCCGCGATCGATACGCCCGCCAGCGACGTGCGCCACGCCTCCTCTGCACGCCACATCGCGGACGCGATGCCGCAGGGCTCGGGATAGGCGGAACGGTCGAGGGCGCTGGGGCCGCGCTGGCGGATCTCGGCGCAGTGGTACGCGTTCCCGCCGCCCTCGATCGCCACGACGACGTCGAGCAGCGTGAGCTCCTCGGCCGGTTGCGCGAGCCGGTAGCCTCCGCGCGGGCCGGGACTCGTATGCAGCACGCCAGCGCGCGCGAGGTGCCGCAGGTTCTTCAGCAGATACGCCGGCGGGAGGTCGAAGAACTCGGCGAGGTCGCGCGCGGCCATCGTCTGGCCCTCGGGAAGCCGCGCGAGCAGCGCGCACGCGTGGAGACCCCACTCGACGCCCTCGGACATCTTCATGCGTGGCTCCTCGCCGGCGGACCGTCGCGTCGCGCGTTCCTGCCGCCTGATTGTGGATATTCCGTGTCCATGATAGAGCGGGTCGTACCCATGATGACTGCCCCGCTCCGCGGGCGAAAGGAGTCCAGGATGCGAGGCGCCACACAGCCCCGAATCGCCCCGCTCACGCTCGAGCAGGCCAGCCCCGAGGTCCGCGTGGTCCTCGACGCGAACGCCGCCCGTTTCGGCGAAGTCCTCCAGTCGCTCGCCGTCACCGCCCGCCACCCGGGGATCCTCGAGGGGTACCTGGGGTTCGAGGGCGGCCTGCGCGCCGCGCCGCTGCTCGAGGCGTCGCTCCGGCACTTGGTCGTGCTGAAGGTCGCGACGATGCTCGGCTGCCCGTACTGCATCGACCTGGGCTCCTTCCTCGGCAGCGAGGCGGGCGTGACCGAGCGGCAGTTGCTCGAACTCGGGGGATTCGCGGACAGCGACGCCTTCAGCGCCCGGGAGCAGCTGGCACTCGAGTACGCCTCGGCGATGACGGCGCGGCAGCCGAGCATCCCGGACGATCTCTTCGACCGGGTGCACGACGAGTTCTCCGAGACGGAGATCGTGGAGCTGACCGCGCACGTGGCCTGGGAGAATTACCGCAGCCGCTTCAACCTCGCGCTGGGGCTGCAAGCGCACGGCTTCACGGCCAACTCAGTCTGCGCGCTTCCCGAGCCGAGTCAGGTGAGCTGAGCGCCACGCTCACGGCGCTGTCGAAGGGCCCAAGTATTTCCGAAGTCGTAGGCGCACAAATGCGCCCGCAACGGGATACGCTCGGGGCGGACAGCGTTTGCGTCGTTCGTCCGTGCCCGCCCGGGCCGCCGGACACGCGTGCCGCGAGGCGAGAGTGCCGGTGGAGTCTTCACCTGCCGCCCGGATCCGAGCACAGCTGACGGCGGCGGCGACGCGCCGGCCGGGGTTGATGCTGTTCGCGGTCACGGCGCTCGGGTACTTCGCGCTGGCCAGGTACGTCATCTGGCTGAACGACCCTTCTCAGGTCGGCGCGGGCTTCTGGCCGGCGGGAGGCCTCACGGTCGGCCTGCTGCTCCGTGCGCCCAGCCGGCTCTGGCCGTGGGCCATCGCCGGCGTCGTCGCCGGCGAGAGCGCGAGCAATCTCATTCAGGGGTACCCGCACGAGGGCATCCCGTGGTGGGTCGCGGGCAACGTCCTGGGGCCGCTCATCGGTGCGGCACTCGTGCGCCGGTTCGCCTCCCCATCGGGTGCGCTCACCCCGTTGCGGAACCTGTTCGCCTTCATCGTCTTCGCGGTGGCGCTCGGGCCCCTGATCGGCGCGACGGTTGGCTCGATCGGCACCGTTGGCTTCGTCCAGTCCCGCAGTTGGTTCGACGTCTGGCCGAAGTACGTGGTGGGCGACGCCCTCGGCGTGTTCGTCGTCGCGCCGGTCATGCTGACATACGGCCGGTCGGTCTTCCGGCGTCGTGCCGGCGAGGCACTGGCCCTGCTCGCCAGTCTGGTGCTGGTGTCGGCCACGGTCTTCCAGGACTGGCCCCATTCGCTGGAGCTCATCTCGGTCTCGTTCACCCTCCCGTTCCTCACCTGGGCGGCGGTGCGCTTCGGGATGAAGGGCGCCGCCTGGGCAGTGTTCCTGCTCGCCCAGATCGCGAACCTCGAGAATGCGCTCGGGAACGGCCCCTTCGCCGACCTCGCTACCTCGCGGGACGACGCGGTGACGGCGCTGCAGATCTTCCTGCTCGTCGCCGCGTCTTCGACGTTCGTCCTTGCCGCACTGGTCGACGAGCTGAGCGACCGCGAGCGGGTGGACCGCCTGATCCGTGACCTCGCCGACGCGATGCCGCAGCTCGTCTGGGTGGTGGGCGATGCCGGCGAGATCGCGTACTTCAACCAGCGCCGTGACGCCTACTTCCAGCCGGCGGACGTCGGCTGGGGGGAGGGGCGAGGCTTCCTTCACCCCGACGACCGAGACCAGTCCCAGGCCGAGTGGAGGCGCGCGCTGGAGTCCGGCGGCGTCTACCAGGTCGAGCATCGGATGCGGATGGCGGACGGGTCGTACCGGTGGCACCTCAGCCGAGCCGAGCGCCTCGACGCGATCGGGCGGCTCGCGTGGTACGGCACCTCCACGGACATCCACGAGCTGAAGCTTGCCGAGCAGGCGAAGGACCAGTTCATCGCAATCGCCTCGCACGAGCTGAGGAACCCCGTCGCGGCCCTGCATGGCACAGCCCAACAGCTGCGCCGGGCCCACGAGCGAGACACGCTGACCCCGGAACGACTGGAGGCGTACACGCGCTCCCTCGTCTCAAGCAGCTCATACCTCGCCCGGTTGACCCACGAACTGATGGACGTCTCCCGGCTACAGGTGGGCGGGCTCCCGGCCCACCCCGAGCCGACCGACCTGGAGGCGTTGATCCACGGCGTGGCCTCTTCGGGAGAGTGGCCAGCTCATCGCATTCGGCTCGAGCTGGCGGAGGGGCTCGGCGAGTTCATGGTCGATCCGGCGCGGGCACACCAGCTGCTGTCGAACCTCATCGACAATGGCGTCAAGTACTCCCCTGAATCCTTGCCGGTCGTGGTCCGGGCCGGCGCCGTCGACGGCGGCATCGCCATCGACGTCATCGACCAGGGGATCGGCGTGCCACCCGGTGAGCGGGAACGCATCTTCACGCCGTTCGGCCGTGCCGAGAACGTGGGCACGGTGCCGGGACTCGGGATGGGCCTGTACCTCGCACGCGAGATTGCCGAGCAACACCGCGGCCGCCTCGAGGTCGTCGGTGACGGCGAGCCGGGGACGACGATTCGGTTCTGGCTTCCTGCCGATGCCCGGGCCCCGCGGCGGGCGACCAGCACCGACCCCCGGGACGGACACCCCGTCGCCGGCCCCGGGGGCGAGCACGTGCTCGGCGTCGTCCGATCCCAGGGGACGCCCTCCTAGGCGCGCGCGTCCGCATTCGCGACGAAGGCGTCACGTGCGTATTGCGCGAGACCCTCGCGCATCGCCTCGAACGTCGCCGTGAAGCGCTCGTCCGCGAGGTACATCTCCCCGAGCCCGCGATGCATCTCCGGCGAGCAGTCGTAGAACCAGCGGCTGATGTGCTGGCGGTGTTCCTCCGCCGCCGAGAGCGCGACCTCCGAGGTCGCCGGAGCGCCGCTCGTCATCGCCTGGATGAGCGCCTGGTAGATGCCCTCGGCCTCCCCCTTGATCCGCTCCCAGTCTTCCCGGCGGTATGTCTTCACGCGCTCACGGGACTGCTGGAACGGCGCGGTGTCGCCCCAGCGTTCCTCGACCTCCGCGCCGTACTTCCGCACGTCGAAGCCGCCAAAAACCTCGAACATCTCCTCGTCGCTCATTCCGTAGCCCCCCTCGTGCGCGGCGATGGCAGCATCGACGGCCTCGACCATGGCCCGCAGCCGCGCTCCCTGCTCCTCCAGGAGCCGGCGCTGCTCACGCAACGCGGCGCCCCGGTCGAAGTCAGGCGCCGTCATGAGCTCGCGGATGTCCTCCAGCGCGAAGCCCAGCTCGCGATAGAAGAGCGCCTGCTGCAAGCGCTCGAGGTCCTCGTCGCTGTAGAGCCGGTAGCCGGCCTCGCTGCGACCGCTGGGGCTCACCAGCCCGATCTCGTCGTAGTGATGCAGCAGCCGCACCGTCACCCGCGCGAGCGCGGCGACCTCGCCGACCGTCCGCCCCGAGGGCTCCTCGGCGCGCCGGTCCCGACCTCGTGCGTAGGGACGCCCCTGAGCCGTGCTGTCGGATGCCATGCGTCGATTGTCGCGCACCCATCGCCTCCGTCCGTTGATGGAGCGAGGTTGCGTCCTCACGCGGCGTGAGGGTCAAGGGCGGAGATGAGCGGGGCTAGCCGCCGAGGATGCGCGCGATGGTACGGAGCACGCCGGGGCGAAGACGGTAGTACGCCCAGGAGGCGCGACGCTCACGCTCGAGGAGGCCGGCGTCGAGCATCACCTTGAGGTGGTGCGAGACCGTGGGCTGGGCGAGGTCGACGGCGGCGTTGAGGTCGCAGACACACGTCCCCGTGGGGTCACCGGCCGCGATCATCGAGAGCAGGCGCACGCGCGCCGGATCCGCGAGCGCCTTGAAGACGCGCGCAGCGACCTCGGCGTCCGCTGTGGAAATCGGCGCTTCCGTGAGTGGCGCGCAGCATGCGCCCAGTTGCTCGGCCAGCGGGAGTTCAATGAGCTGGGTGATAGCCATAGACCGAGGGTAAGGGTTACATCTATGGATGTCGATATTGACAGGTGTCGATATTGGACGGATGCTCCATATCGACGTCCATCGATATCGGTTCGGCCTCTGCCGGACGGAGGAATCCCATGTCTGACCAGCCCACCGCCCGCGAGATCCAGCAGGCAGTCGTGAACCAGTACGGGGCGCGCGCACGCCGCGTCCTCGAGTCGATCGGTGCCGCCGGCGCCGCCGACGCCTGTTGCACGCCCGCCCCGGCGGACAGCGACGCCTGTTGTGCACCCGCATCGACGACTGCGGCGACGTCGGTGGCTCAGCCGATCGCTCTCACGACGATCGGTGGGAGCACCGAGGAGGCGTGCTGCGGCCCGGATTGCTGCTCGGCCGAGACACCCGGGGCGGCGGACACCGGACAGCGCTATGGCTCCGTGCTCTACCCCGAGGCGGACATCTCGACGCTGCCCGAGAGCGTGGTGGCCGCGTCCGCCGGGTGCGGCAACCCGCTCGCGATCGCGGAGCTGTCCGAGGGTGAGCGCGTGCTCGACCTCGGCTCCGGCGGGGGCATCGACTGCTTCCTGGCAGCGCAGCGCGTCGGCGCGGACGGCGAGGTGTGGGGGCTCGACATGACCCCGGACATGGTCGCCCTCGCCCGCCACAACGCTGCCCTGATGGTCGAGGCGGGACAAGTCGGTACGGCGAACGTCCACTTCCGGCTCGGTGAGATCGAGGACATCCCGTTCGCTGACGGCAGCTTCGACGCGATCATGTCGAATTGCGTGATCAACCTCTCGCACGACAAGCCGCGCGTCTTCCGCGAGGCGTTCCGCGTCCTGAAGCCGGGTGGCCGCCTCCGGGTCTCGGACATGGTCTGGGTCGGCACGGCTCCGGAAGCGACGCGCGAGCAGCTGGAGTCCTGGGCCGGATGCATCGCCGGCGCGCTCAGCGTGGAGGACTACCTCGACGCGATCCGGGCCGCGGGGTTCGTCGACGCCCGGGCGGAGTACGAGGGCGAGCCGGGACAGGTGACGAGCGCGTCCGTCTTCGCCCGCAAGCCAGTGGAGTAGTCTTCCGGAACGCACAGGCCCCGGAGGGCAGATGTCATCGCCTCCCGCCCCGCACGCCCGCACCGGGCTGACCAGGCTTCCGAATGCCTGGCGTGCGTGGCGGGCGGCGGTCCTCCTCGGCCTCGCGACGATCGGCTCCTACGGCGTCGCGACCTACTCGATCGGCGTCCTGCTCGCGCCGATCGCGGACGACACCGGCTGGAGCACAGGGACTGTCTCGGCGGCGTATGCGCTCGGTGTGCTGGGCTCAGGGGCGGTCGCGATCCTCGCAGGGCGCGCCCTCGACCGTGTCGGCTCGCGCACGATGTTCCTCTCGACGCTGGCCTCAGGGGCGGTGCTGCTCCTGATCGCCTCGACGCTGACGAACCCACCGGGATTCGTCCTCGCGTGGGCGGCGGGCAGCGCGGTCATCGGCGGAGGCTGGTACTACCAGGCGACCATGCCGGCGGCGGCGCGGATCTACCCGGGCCAGCGCGCGGCGGCGCTGTCCGTCCTCACGCTTCTCGGCGCCCTTGCCAGCCCGATCTTCTATCCGCTCGCGGGGTTCCTGACTGACGCGCTGGGCTGGCGAGACGCGGTGCGCGTGCTCGTCGCGCTGCTCCTGCTGCTCGCGCTCCCGGCGGCGGTCCTCGTGGACTCCCCGCCCGCCGCGGGTAGTTCGTCGCACCTCGGGCTCGTGGCAGGCGTCCGGGCCGCGACGGCGCGTCCCGCGGTGTGGCGTGCCATGCTGGCGATCGCGCTCACCGCGGGCGCGACGAACGCACTCATCCTCCATCAGGTCGGGGCGATGGAGGCGACGGGCCTGAGCCTTGCCGCCGCGTCCGGATACGGCGGCGCACGCGGCCTCATGCAGATCCCCGCGCGGCTGGTCCTTTATCCGCTGGTGCGAAGGTTGGGTGTGCCCGGGTCCATCGGCCTCGCTTACGGCGCGCTCGCGGTAAGCGCCCTCACGCTGCTCGCCGGTCTCGTCGTGGGCAGTCCGGTCGTGTTCGCGCTCGTCTTCGCGGTCACGGCCGGATTCGCCGTGGGCCTGCTCTCGCCGCTCCACGGGCTCCTGGCGGTCGAGGTCTATGGCGAAGGGCAGCTCGGCACGCTGAGCGGCGTACAGCAGCTCCTCGCGGCAATGGCAGGGGCCACCGCCCCCTGGCTGGCGGGCCTCGTGATCGACGTGGGCGGCGGATACCGGCTGGCGCTGCTGGCGATCGCCCTCGTCGAGCTGGCCGCCATCGGGACCTTCCTCTGGCAGCGGTCCTCGTCGGCTGACGAAGTGGCTCCCGGTGCCGTGCCGCCGGAGGCCAGGGTCTCCGCCGAGCATCGCATCCGACCGGGGACACACCACTCGTAGCGTGCGTCACAGCCTGCGCCTATCATCCGGGCGCACCCAGCGCGACGCTCCAACATGACGCCTCGAGGGTGACGGCACCATCGAGAGGAACGCCCGGAAGATGTACTCGAAGATCCTGCTCCCGCTGGACGGCTCGGACCTGTCTCGGGAGGCCATCAGCCACGCGAAGGGCCTCGCGAAGGCCACCGGCGCCCCCATCGTCCTCCTGCAGGTCATCGACTCCGAGGAGCAGCTGATCTCCCAGGCCTCCGGCATGACCATCGAGCCGATGGCCATGGGCGAGATCACCGTGGACGCGGCCCGCGCCGCCGTCGCCGCACAGCGCGAGGCGGCGACCCAGAACCTCGAGGCGGTGAAGGCGGCGCTGACTGCCGACGGCATCCAGGCAGATGCGCTGATTCGCGAGGGTCACCCCGGCGAGCAGATCGTGGACGCCGTCGAGGAGGTCGGCGCCGACGTCGTCGTGATGGCGACCCACGGCCGGACCGGCTTCCGCCGCGCCATCCTCGGCTCCGTCGCGGACCACGTCGCGCGCCACACGCCGACGGCCTCGGTGCTGCTCATCCGTCCGACGAAGCAGGACTAACCCGAGGTCCGACCGGCTTCGGTACGAGAGAGGGCGCCCGTCGGGCGCCCTCTCTGCTGTTGCGTTGCTGCTTCCGTTTCCGGGGTTCCCGGCTAGTCCTCGTCCTCATCGTCCTCGGCGTCGAGCGGCGGGATCTCCAGCTCCTTCGAGTGGCCGTTGCCACCGGGACAGAAGTGCGGTTCGCCTTCGTACTGGAGCGCCTGGTGGCAGAGAGGGCAGAGGGGGCGCCCTCCGGCGACGGCCTGCTCGATGATGCGGATCGCGTGGAGCGCCTGGTCCCGCGCGATCTCCATCCGGAAGGCCGGGGAGTCGCCACGCTCGAGGGCAACCTGGTCGTCGGCGAGCAGGATCACGCGCTCATCGTCGGGGTCGTAGTCGAGGCCGAGGCGGGCCACCTGCATGTTGACCTGCGGCTCCTGCGGGAAGTTGCCGACCGGCTCCACCTGGGCGGCGGGACGGCCGCGCTGACGGGAGCGCTCCGCCAGCAGCTGCGAGAACAGCCGCCCCAGCTGGGCCAGCTGTTCCTTCTCCAGCCAGAGCGCGGCGTAAGAATCGCCTGACCGGGCGCGCACGCGGAACGTCCGCTGACCGGGCTGCCCGATCGCTTCCGCGTCGACCGCGTCGACGAGGCCGAAGTCGATCATCGTGTCCTGTCTTCCATCCGGCGGCAGGTGCAGTCCGGCGCGCCAGCGGCGCCGGCGAGGCCGGCGCGGCGGTCGGGGTGGAGGAACATCCTCGCCAGCGGGTGTGATGCGGGGGGAGCGTAGGCGTCGGTGAAATCGTGGGTCAACGCCAGTGCAATGTGGGGGCGATACGCTCCAGCCTCCGGCCCCTCGCCGGAAGCCGGGCCGGCGCGACGACAGCGCGGGCACGAGCCGCGGAGACGATGGGTGGCAGGATGACCGACCTCACCGACCTGACGATCCTCGAGGCGTCCGAGATGATGGACGCGCACCGGATCACGGCGACCGAGCTGCTCGAGGCCCACCTCGCACGCATCGCCGCGACGGACGGCGCGATCAACAGCTTCATCCTCGTCATGGCCGACTCGGCGCGTCGGGAGGCCGAGGCGTCGACGGCGCGGGCGGCGGCCGGCAGGCGGCTCGGCCCGCTCGACGGCATCCCGATGGCAGTCAAGGACCTGTACGACACCGCGGGAGCGGTCACCACCGGCGGCACCGGCGCCTACCGCGATCGCGTGCCCGAGGAGGACTCGACCGCCGTCGCGCGCCTGCGGGCGGCAGGCGCCGTGATCGTCGGCAAGTCGAACACCCACGAACTCGCGTTCGGCGGGACCACGAACAACATCCACTACGGCGCGACACACAACCCGTGGAACCTGGCGCGCGTCCCGGGCGGATCGTCTGGCGGTTCAGGCTCGGCACTGGCAGCGCGGCAGGCGATGGGCGCCCTCGGTACCGACACGGGGGGCTCCATCCGCATTCCCGCGACCTTCTGCGGCATCACCGGGCACAAGCCGACCTATGGGCTGGTGAGCCGGGGCGGTGTCGTGCCGCTGTCGCACACGCTGGACCATGCGGGACCGATGGCGCGCTCGGCGATGGACTGCGCGCTGATGCTGAACGCCCTCCAGGGGTACGACCCGCGCGACCTCGACAGCGTGACCCGGCCGGCGGTGGACTTCACCGCGAGCATCGAGGACGGCGTGGGCGGGCTCCGCTTCGGCATCATCCCCTCGATGCTGGCGGACGCGATGCCGGCGGTGGCGGCGAACTTCCACGCGGCCGTGCGCGTCCTCGGATCGCTGGGAGCGGACATCATCGAGGTGGAGCCGATGGCCGAGCACCCGAACTGGCGGCAGACGCTCACCGGTCTCATCGCGGTGGAGTCATACGCCTACCACGAGGAGCTGATGCTCGAGGAGCCGTGCCGCATCGGCCCGCCCGTGCGGGCACGGATCGCCGGGGCACTGGAGAAGAAGCCGTGGGAGTACGCCCGCGCGCTGGACGCGCGGAAGCTGGCGGAACAGCGCTTCGACGCGGTCCTGCAAGAGCTGAGGCTCGCGGGCTACCTCGCGCCGACATCGCCGATCGTGGCGTTCCCGATCGACCCCGACCAGACGCGCGATGAGGCGCCAACGACGATCTTCGTGAACACGACGGTCTTCGACATGACACACCAGCCGTCGATCAGCGTCCCGGACGGGTTCGACGCGGAGGGGCTACCGACGGGGCTCATGATCAGCGGCGCCCTCTGGGACGATGCGACGGTGCTGCGGGCGGCGCACGCGTACCAGCAGGCGACGGACTGGCACACGAAGGCGCCCGCGATCGCGCCGCCAGCCTCGTGACCCCGCGCGTTCGCTCCTGCCGCTCATAGCCCGGGGTAGGCATAGGATCGCCGCATGACCGCGATCCCCGACGCACCGGAGGAGCTCGGCCTGGTCCGCGACGAACCCATGTCGCGGCACACCTACCTGCGGCTCGGTGGTCCCGCCGCCTACTTCGGCACACCCGAGACGCTGCAGGATCTCGACCGAATGGTGCAGTGGGCACGTGACGTGCGTCTCCCCGTCCGGGTCGCGGGCGGCGGCTCCAACGTCCTCGTGGCCGACGAAGGCGTCCGGGCGCTGGTGATCTCGCTGCGTCGATGCTGTCGCTCGGTGGTCTTCGTGAGCGGGGAGTTCGAGGTCGAAGCCGGCGCGGGGGTAATGCTGCCGAGCCTCGCCCGGCAGGCCGCGGAGCGCGGCATGGGCGGCCTCGAGTTCGCGCTCGGCATTCCCGGATCGGTCGGGGGCGCCCTTCAGACGAACGCCGGCATCGGTGACGGCCGTTGCATCGGCGACCGCATCCTCTCCGTGGAGGTACTCCGCAACGGCCTCCGCCGCGTCCTCGACCGTCGCGAGATCGCGTTCGAGTACCGGACGACGTCACTCCGAGGTTCGGGCGACATCGTGCTGTCCGCCCGGCTCGCCCTGCAGCCGAACTCGCCCGACGTGATCGAGGCTGAGATGCGCCGGCTGCTCGAGGCCAGGCAGGTCACCCAGCCCACGGCCGAGCCGAACGCAGGTTCCGTGTTCCGCAATCCGCCGGGCGATCATGCCGGGCGGCTCATCGAGGCGGCGGGCTGCAAGGGCCTCCGAATCGGGGGCGCGGAGGTGAGCACCCTCCACGCGAACTTCATCGTGCAGGACGGCACCGCGACGACGAAGGATGTGACCGACCTGATGGCAGAGGTGCAGCGGCGAGTGCGGGAGCAGTTCGGGGTCGACCTCGTCCCGGAGATCGAATGGTGGGGCCGCTCGCCGGACGACGAGCGGCCCACCGCGTTCTCCTGACCGCGTCCAGACAGCCGCGCCCAGCAGGACGCGTCCGTCGCTAGGCGCGCCCGGGCGTTTCCTCCACCGGCCGCACCCGCACGATCGTCCAGTGGCGCAGCAGCGCGACGTCGGTGCCCTTCGCGTCCCGCACCAGGCAGTCGAAGTTCGCGGCGTGGTGCCCCTTGCGATCCTCGATGCTCAGGAGGTGCGCGCCGGTCGTGATCGGCTGGTGGCCGTATGCGGGCGCGAGGTGCTGGATGCGGCTGCGGAAGTGGATCGACTGCGGCAGGGAGACGTTGTGCCGCATGACCCGTTCGCCACGCCCGGCGATCCAGCCGGGGTGCAGCCGCGGCGGGTCGCCGGCGAAGCGGCCGTCCATCTCAGGGTGGCTGCGGTTCCAGTACTCCTCGAGGACCGCGGCGCCGGTCTCGTCCAGGTTCGGCCGCCAGTCGACGTCGACCGGGGTCTGGCCCAGCACGATCGGCGGGATCGGGTCGGGCGAGGGCTGCGGCGCCATCGTGCCCGGCAGGACGTACTCGGCGATCCACGGCGCGTCGCCGAGCCCGACCGAGCCGACGACGCAGACGGTCCCCTCCTGGTTCGTCATGGTGAGCGAGTAGCCGTCCGGGGCGAGGTCGCTGCCCGGCGTCACGGCGATCGCGAGGCGGTCGCCGGGGTACGTGGGCTGGCGGAAGAAGATGTCCGCCCAACCACGGTCAAGCCACGAGTCACCGAGCGCCTCGAGGATCGCCGGGACGGCCCAGCCGTAGACGGTAACCCCGCCCACGAGCGCGCCCTTGAACCCGTACTTCTTCGCCACCTCCGTGGAGTGGATCGGGTTGCCGATGTCCGGGCTGTCGTCGTTTGAGAGGAACGCATCGATCGTGTGTTCGACGGCGGGCATGGAAGACCTCCGGGAGCTTGGCTTGTCGACCCCGCTGGCGGCGCGGATCGGGGGGCATGGTAGTCCAGCCCGTCGAGCCCCGAGCACGCACGCGAGCCTCGTGCGGGCTGAGCGCCGCTGGCGCTGGTGGCGATAATCCCGGGGTGACCAGCAGCCCACCACCCGACCGGCCCGAACCGCCGCAGTCCACGCGGGCGTACGACGATCCGTCGAACGTCCCCGAGAGCGCTGCCGCCCTCGATCGCGTGATCGAGGAGATGGAACAGGCGCTCCGCGACCTCGGGTCCAGCGCGCTCACCGCCTCGCAGGCGGACCGCACGCTCCGCCGCATCGGGCGCGACCTCGACCGCCTGCGCGGGATGGCCCTCCCGGCACCGCTGCGGCGTGCCGCCGCTGAGGCCGAGGAGCGCATCGGCGAGGCGATCGACCTCGTCGCGCCGGCACCGATCCAGCGCGCCTCCTCCCGAGCGTCGCGCGGGGCCGTGCGCCTCACGAACCGCGAGGTGGCACGGCTCGTCGAGACCGCGCGATCGACCATCGTGATCGCCGCCGACGAGGTGCGCCCACAGCTCATCCGTGGCGCCGCACGCGTAAACCGGATCCTCGACTACTGGCAGGCGGGGATGTTCCGCGTGCTATGGCTGATCGTCCCGCCGGAGTCGCTCCTCAGGCGCTGGCGATTCCAGGCGCTGCTGGTGTCGCGGTTCCTGACGGACGTGGCGCTGCAGGCCCTGCTGTACGGCGCGCTGGTCGCGACGGCACGCGGTGGTGGCAGCGCCTTCGACGCGGCCGTCCTCGGTGTCGCGGCACTCCTGCCGGGCGTGGTGCTGGGGCTCTACGGCGGCGCCATCGCGGACGCGCTCCCGCAGCGGGTGGCGCTCGCCCTGGCATACGTCGGGATGGCGGTCGCCTGCTTCGCGGTCGCGTGGGTCTCCGACGCCGGGTTCTGGGCGCTCGTGGTCGTGCTCTTCGCCGTGCGCGCGCTCCACCAGGTTGCGCAGCCCTCGGAGGCCTCCGCTGTGCCGCTGACCGCCGACAGCGCCGAGCTCGCCTCGGCGAACTCGATGATGTCCCTGGCGTCCTCCGCCGGCGAGGTAGCCGGCAAGGCACTGCTCGCGCCGGTGCTCGTGCGCGCGTACGGCGTCCGCTCCGTGATCACCGCGGCCGGGGTGCTGTTCCTCCTCGCGGCAACGCGCGTCTTCGACCTCGCCTTCGAGAGCGACACGGAGCGGCGAGGGATCGCCGCGCGCCGCGACCGACCCGACGCCGAACCGGGTGAGACCTCGAGCGCGCTGCGCTGGCTTGTCGCCTCGCCGGACGTGCTGTGGATGCTGCTGCTGGCCGCGATTGCGAGCACCGTCGGCGTCGTGCTCGGCATCCTGGGGCCGGAGTACGTGAGCGCCGTGCTGGAGGTGGATCCCGCGAACGCCCTCTACGTGTTCCTCCCGGCGGCGGCCGGCCTCCTGATCGCACTGTCGCTGGCGCCCATGCTCATCCACCGCCTGGGCGAGCGACGCGTCGCGACGATCGGCTTCGCGGCCGCCTCGATCGCCATCGCGGGCCTCGGCCTCGTCGACGTGTTCGCGCCAGTAGTCGACCCGCTGATCCCCTGGCGTCCGCATGGCCTCACCGAGGAGGTGGCCACGGCCGGCCTGCTCACGCTCCCGCTGGGGGTGGGGACCACGCTCGCGGCTGCTGCCACGCAGACATACGTCGGACGCTACGTGCCGGCGGCCATCCACGGACGGGCGTTCGCGCTTCTCGGCGTGCTGAAGGACGGGCTCGCGGTGGTGCCGCTGCTCGGCTTCGGGTGGGCGGCAGGGGCCTTCGGCATCCGCCCGGTGCTCGTGGGTGCCCCCGTGGCGCTCTTCGGCCTCGCGGCCGCGCTCGCCTGGTGGTCCGCGCGGCTGGCGGATGCCGCTCCGGCGCACCGTGAGAGAATCGCACCATGACCGACGCTCACACCGCGCCCGAACAGATCGAGACCGAGTGGCAGTTCGACGCGGACGACCTCGATCGCGTCCGGGCCTGGCTGGAGGCGCAGCCGGAGCACGCCCCGCTCCGCTTCGCGCTCCGCCGCGACGCCGAGCAGGTCGACTCCTACCACGACACCGCCGACTGGCGGCTGTTCTTCGCCGGCTACTCGCTGCGCCGCCGGCGACGTGGCGAGAGCTTCGAGGTGACCCTGAAGTCGCTTGACCACGCGACGGACGGCCTCGTGTCGCGACGCGAGATCAGCGAGGCGTCCGAGGACGGCAGCCTCCCGGCTGCCGCGGGTCCGGTCTCGGACCGCGTCCGGCTCATCGCGGGACGCGTACCACTCGGCCGCCTGTTTGAGGTACGGACCCGGCGGCGCTCGTACACCGTGGACCGGGGCGGGCGCACGATCGCCCACGTCGAGCTGGACGAGACCACGATCGCGCCGCAGACGGCGCCGGCCACCACCTTCCGGCGCGTCGAGGTCGAGACGACGGGCGGCGCACCGGGGCCAGACCTCGAGTCGTTCGTGCAGGCGATGCGCTACGCGAACCACCTGGTCCCCACCACCACCTCGAAGTTCGAGGCCGGCCTGGGCGCTGCTGCGCTCGACCCGAACACCTCGCTCGACTTCGGCCCGACCGAGCACGCCCCGCACGCCGTGGAGTTCGCCTACGCGCGGCTCCGCGAGCAGTGGGCGGGGTTCCTGCGACACACGCCCGGGACGCGGCTCGGGGAGGACATCGAGGCGCTGCACCAGATGCGCGTCGCGACGCGACGGCTGCGGGCGACGATCCGCGTCTTCGACGCGGTGCTCCCATCCGTCTTCCAGGAGCTGCGCTCCGAGCTGCAGTGGGTCGGGCATGAGCTGGGCGCCGTGCGCGACCTCGACGTGCAGATCGAGGGGCTGCAGCAGCTCCGTGCCGCCTCGTCGTGGGAGGATGCAGCAGCGCTGCGCCCCCTGATCGAAGTCATCGAGGATGAACGGCGCGGGGAGCGCCGGCGTCTGATCGAGCTGATGGACAGCGACCGGTTCGAGGCACTCGTCGCGCGGTTCTCCTCCACGCTCCGCCTGGGACCGCCTGCCGGTGCCGCCGCGCCCGAGGTCCACGTCTACGCCTCGCCCATACTGGAAGGCCGCTTCGCGCGCGTCCGGAAGGACGGGCGAAAGCTCCGCCCAAAGTCACCACCGGCCGAGTACCACGCACTGCGCATCCGAGCGAAGCGACTGCGCTATTCGCTGGAGATCTTCGGCGAGCTGTACGCGAAGCCGGCGGAGCGGATGACCGCCACACTGAAGACGCTGCAGGACATGCTGGGCGAGCACCAGGATGCCGAGGTCGGCATCGAGCGTCTCCGCGCGATCGTTGCGCGGAGCGGCCGTGATTTGCCTCCGGAGACGTTGGTCGCGATCGGAGCCCTCATGGAGCGGCACCGACAGCGCGCGGTTGAGCTGCGCGCAGAGTTCGCGCGTGACTTCCGGGCCGTCCTCGATCGCTGGCGCCCGCTCTCCCGCGCGATCGCTGCCGAGCGCCCCGCTCCGGCGGCCGTACCCGCAGCGGCGGCGGGGAAGCCTCGGACCGCGGTCGTGGCCGGCGACGAACCCCGCACGACGGAGCCCCAGCCGGCCGTCGAGCAGTCCCCCGAAGACGCCGCGCCGGCGCCGCCGGCGCCTGCCCCGGCTGCCTGGGCGCCTCCCCCGTCGCGTTCCACCTCGGACGTCGACGGCGACGGCACCCTGTCGCGTATGCGGCACCTCTTTCATCGCGACTGATCTGACCAGAGCTCCACGCGTGGGATGGTGCCTAACGGTCGCGTGGTGCTGCACATCGAGTCCGACACGGCGTGTCGAATTCTGAGATGTCGGGTGTCCAACCATTCCGGACGAACCCGGCACACTTGGGGCCTGCGCGGTGGGCCGATAGGCCCAATTTCATCGCGATTGTTTTCTGACAATTCACCGTCCGCCACTGTGACGAATAGCCCACCTTCCGTATTGTCCGGCACGTGGTAGTCGTGTCGGGATTCCGGCACAGACTTCACACCGGGCGGCAACCCTCTAGTCGGAAAGAAGCACCATGCCTCGATTTAAGAAGCTCGACCCCTCCGAGGTCATCGTTGGGCGCGGCCCCGCGAAGATCTCCCGAGAGCCGTACCTGAAGGCGATCCAGGGGGCTGATGCAGGTTCGATCGAACTCGACGACGAAGATCGGCCGGGGACGGTCAAGCGGCTGCTCCGCGAAGCGGCGAGGGATCTCGGCATCAAGATTCGTTCATCGTGGGCCGACGACTCCCAGCGCGTACTCGTGTGGAAGAAGTCACCGGACAAGAAGCCGGCTGCTCGCCGGCGTTAGTCCGACTCGATCCGCTGGACGAATCGGCGGCCTGCGGGCCGCCGATTTCGTTTCTCGACACGCGCCGATTCCGGTGCGACCCGTCAGTCCCGCCGGTCCGCCTCGAGCAGCGCGCGCAGCTCCTCCACCGGGCGGTCGAAGGCGGCCTCGGGCGGACGGAGGTTCAACGCATCGATGGCCGCGACGACGCGCTCGGCGACGAGGACGCGGAGGTGATCCTTGTCGTCAGCGGGGATCACGTACCACGGCGCCCACGGGCGTGAGGTCGCGTTGATCGCCGCCTGGTACGCCTGCGTGTAGTCGTCCCAGCGTGCCCGGTCGCGGATGTCGGACTCCTGGAACTTCCAGTGCTTCTCCGGGTCGTCGAGACGCGCGAGGAACCGCTCGCGCTGTTCCTCGAACGACACGTTGAGGAGGAACTTCACGATCGCCGTGCCGCTGCGGGCGAGGTGCAGCTCATGATTTCTGATGGACTCGAAGCGGCGGTCCCAGAACTCCGGCGGAATGGGCTCGCCGGGAGGTGGCCCGTCCGGGAGTCGCTGCGGCTGGATGAACTCCGGGTGCACACGCGCGACGAGTACCTCCTCGTAGTACGAGCGGTTGAACACGCCGATGTGCCCGCGCTCTGGGAGGTACTGGTTCGTCCGCCAGAGGAAGTCGTGCTGCAACTCGAGCTTCGTGGGTGTCTGGAACGACCTCACCTGTACGCCGGCTGGACTGCTGCGCGAGAAGATGGCGCGAATGGTGCCATCCTTCCCGGACGCATCGCGGCCCTGGAAGATCAGCAGCAACGCCCACCGGTCGTCCGCGTAGAGCCTGCGCTGGAGTTCGTCGATCCGCTCGGCGAGGCCGCCGAGGCGAGCTTCGAGTTCGTCATCGCCCGGGCGGCTCGCCACGATCGTCGGGGACGCAGCGAGATCAAACGAGCCATCATTCGGCGCGAGCGTAGGATCCTGTGGAGCGATGAACACCTGCACCTCCAACCGCAGCGCCGGGACGCGAGACAGTGAGCCGGGGCAGGCGGCAGGCTACCGGTTCCCGTGGTCCTTCGTCCTGCGCTGGTCGGCGTCCGCGCTCGCCGGCCGCCGGCGGTCGCTCGCGCGCGACGGCTCGGAGTTGCTGGCCGCCCGCCCGCCGGTCGTTCGTGGCGCCCACCACCTTCCGTGGGATGGGGCCTTCATCGTCGCGATGAACCACTACGAACGCCCGGGCATGCGGGTCTGGTGGCCCGCCGTGGCGGCCTCCGCCACGCTCGGCCGTCCGGAGGTCCGCTGGATCATCACCAACCAGTTCTACCGCTTCCGCCTCTTCGGCCGGTTCCGCGTGCCGGCCCGGGTCGTCACATGGGTGCTGAACCGGGTCGGCGCGGTGTACGGCCTCATCATGGTGGAACGCCGGCCCGAGGGCATCGCGCGGCGCGCGGTCGCGCTGAGGACGATGCGTCGCCACCTGGACGAGGCAGGCTGCAGCCCGGTGGGCTCGACGCCGGAGGGCGAGTTCGGCGGAGGCCCGTCCCTGCGTGAGCCCTACCCCTCCAGCGGGAAGGCGCTTGCCTGGCTCTCTCGCGGCCGCGTGCCGATCGTGCCCGTGGGCGTAAGCGAGGAGGACGGCCACCTGGTCCTGCAGGTCGGCCAGCCGTTCGTGCTGGCCTGGCCAGGACTGCCCGAGGCGCGGCGGCAACGGAATGCCCTCGCGGAGACGGTGATGCGCGCGATCGCGGGGGCACTGCCCCCGGAGCAGCGCGGCCGCTGGACGCCGCGATGAGCGGCTCGCGCCCCCTCGCCTCCGTCGGTGCGCGTCTGCCCGCCCGGGCGCGGATCCTGTACGCCGCCTACAGCCTGCCGAACAACGCGATCTCGCAGGCGTGGGGTCTCTGGCTGATCTACTTCTACGCCCCGCCAGAGGGATCGGACGCGGTGACGCGCGTGCCCGAGTGGCTCGGCCTGGAACCGCGGCTGGCGCTCGGGGTGCTCCTCACGGCGTCGCGGCTCATCGAGTCGGTCGATGACCCGCTGGTCGGCTACTGGACGGACCGGACGCGTTCACGCTGGGGCCGGAGGATCCCCTTCGTCGTCCTCGGGACGCCCGTCTGGGGCGTGCTCTTCGCGCTGCTCTTCCTGCCCCCGGGAGCCGGCAGCGACGCGGTGAACCTGCTCTTTGTGTTCGTGGTGGCGTCGGCGTTCTACCTGCTGAGCAACCTGTCGGGCGCCCCCATGGAGGCGCTGCTGCCGGCGATCGCGAGGAGGAAGGACGACCGCCTGTCCGTCGCGACCTGGCAGGTGGTGTTCGGAGTGCTCGGCGCAGTGGTGGGGCTCTCGATCTCCTCCCTCCTCCAGGACCGATACGGCTTCGCGGCGATGGCGATCACGATCGCCGCGGTCGCGGTGGCCGCGCGATTCGTGGCGCTCGCCGGCTGCTGGGAGCAGGCGAAGCGCGACGACCAGGCCTCGAGCGCCGGTCTCGGCGAGAGCGTCCGCGCGGTGCTGTCGAACGCGCAGTTCCTCTACTACCTGCCCTCGTTCGTCCTGTTCCAGGTCGCGCTGCAGCTGCTGGTGGCGGTCCTGCCGTTCTACGTGGACACGGTCTTCCTCGATGGGTCGCTGCTGAGCTGGACCGCGCGCGACGACAGCGGCGTGTTCACGTTCCTCCTGACGGCGGCGGTCATCGCCGGGATGCTCGCCGCGATCGCGCCCTTCCGGCGCTATGCCGCGAGGTACGACAAGGCGCGCGCGTTCCGAGCGGCGCTGATCGGCGCGGCCTGCTACTACCCGTTGCTCTTCTTTGCCGGTGCGCTCCCGGCTGTACCAGTCGGCGTCCAGGCCGTCGTCGCGATCCTGCTCGCCGGGCTGCCGACGGCCGGGGTCTACCTCTTCCCCGCGATCATCACCGCCGACATTGCTGACGAAGACACGCGATCGACCGGGCACCGGCGCGAGGCGATGTTCTACGGCACGCAGAATGCGCTCGAGAAGTTCGCGACGGCGCTCGCTCCGCTCCTCTTCGCGCTCGTCCTGCTCGCCGGGGACTCCGTGGAGGATCCCCTCGGGATCCGGCTCGTCGGACCGGTCGCCGGCCTGCTCACGCTGCTGGCCTTCATCTCCTTCCGCCGGTACTCCCTGGCCGAGCAGGCAGACGAGGCGCTCGCCGTGCCGGGCTCCGGGGGCCGGGCGCGCACGAACCGTTAGCAACGTGCGTGTTGGCAAGGAACGCGCGTGTTAGCCTCCTGAGACCGTAGTTCAAGGGGTGCGCGACATGCTGTCGCGAGCGTTCGTCGTCCTGTTCATCGCGATGTTCGTCGCTATGGCAGGGGTGGGGATGGTGTCCCCACTCCTCCCGGTCTACGTGCGTGACGAGCTCGGCGGGCCGGCGATCGGCGTCGCGCTGTCGTTCTCGGGGCTGTCGATCGCCCAGATCATCGCGGCGCCGTTCACCGGCACCCTGGGCGACCGGCACGGACTCAAACCCTTCATCGTCGCCGGGTTCACGATCTACGCCATCGGCGCGTTCGGCTACCTGTTCGCGAACAGCTGGGAGCTGGTCGTCTTCTTCCGCGTGCTCTCGGGCTTCGGCGCCGCCGGCGTCTTCCCGATGACGCTCGCCTACGTCGGCCGGCTGGCGCCCCCGGGCCGCGAGGGCTCGTACATGGGCGGCTTCACCGTCGCGCAGGTGACCGGGTTCGGCCTGGGGCCGCTGATCGGCGGCGGCGTGCGCGACGCGTTCAACTCCGAGACGGCGTTCGCGACGATGGGCATCATGCTTGCCGGCACGGCCCTCCTCACGATGCTCGCCTTGCCGGCGAGGCCGGGCCGCCAGTTCGACGAGGACGACGGGGAGGAGCAGCCCTCCCTGCCCTGGCTGCAGATGGTGCGCCGGCGGTCCGTGCAGGGCGCCGTGCTGTTCATGACGCTCATGTCGAGCGGCTGGGGCGCGGCGTTCTCGTTCATCGCGATCTTCGTGGTGAGCGAGGATGGCCTGAACCTGGACTCCGCCCTGTTCGTCGGCCTCCTGCTCTCCGCGCGCCAGCTCACGAACGCCGCCCTGCAGCCGATCACGGGACGGCTCGCCGACAGCGTGGATCGCATCAAGCTCGTCGCGACCGGCCTCGGGCTGATGGCGCTGAGCACGCTGCTCATCCCGCTCGTGCCCGGCACCGTGATCGAGGTGGGGCCGGTGCCGCTCGCCGTCTGGGTGCTCGCGGTGGTCCTCATCGCCGGCGTGGGCGAGTCGATGGCGATGCCGGCGCAACAGGCGATGTTCGTGACGCTGGGCCGCGTCGTCGGCATGGGCTCACTGATGGGCCTGAACAACATGGGGACGTCGATCGGGTTCCTCTTCGGATCGCTCGCCGGCGCCGGCGTGGTCGCGGCGCTCGGCGTCCGCTCGGTGTTCGTGTTCGCGGCCGCGGTGATGTTCCTCGGGATGTTCTTCTACATCGCGGTCATGCGCGCCGCGCGCGAGGAGCTCGCGCACGCATCCGAGGTCGCACGCCGCGCCGAGGAGCGCGAGGCGCAGCGCAACCAGCGCCGCGCGGTCGGCGCCGAGGCCGCCAGCTAACCCCGGGGAAGCCCACGAGGGTCGAGGCGGCCGAACGGAGCGCCGAGGACCACCGGCGCTCCACCCGCCGGGGCTAGTGCGAGCTCACCCACTCCGCCGGGATCTGGCCGAGCCGCCCGGCACGGAAGTCCGCGAAGGCCTGCCGCAGCTCGGTCTCGTGGTTCATCACGAACGGGCCGTACCACGCGACCTGCTCACCGATCGGCAGACCGCCGAGGACGAGCACGTCCAGGTTGGGGCTGCGGCTCTCCTGCTCTCGGTCAGCGACGATCGTCAGCGCGGAGGTCCCCGCAGCACGCGCCCCCGCGAGCGTCGCGAGCTGTCCCATTCGGATCGGCGTCCCCTCGGCGCCGATGCGGCCCTGGCCATTCAGGACGTACGCCAGCGCATTGAAGTCGTCTCGCCACGGCAGGCGAAGCCGTCCGCCCGGCTGGATGGTGGCGTGCAGGAGCGTGATCGGCGTGTGCGTGGCGCCAGGGCCGCGCCGGCCGTCCACCTCGCCCGCGATGAGCCGCACCAGCGCGCCGCCGTCGTCCGACGCGAGCAGCGTTACGTCGCCGCCGCGGACGTCCTGGTACGCCGGGGGGAGCCACTTGTCCCGCGCCGGGAGGTTCACCCAGAGCTGGAACCCGTGGAACAGGCCGCCGGACACAACGAGGGCCTCAGGCGGTGTCTCGATGTGCAGGATGCCGCCGCCGGCGGTCATCCACTGCGTGTCGCCGTTGGTGATGACGCCCCCGCCACCGTTCGAGTCGTGATGCTCCATGACCCCATCGATCATGTAGGTCACGGTCTCGAAGCCGCGGTGCGGATGCCACGGCGTCCCCTTCGGCTCGCCGGGCGCGTACTCCACCTCCCCCATCTGGTCGAGGTGAATGAACGGGTCCAGCTCCTCCAGCGGCACGCCGGCGAACGCCCGGCGGACCGGGAATCCCTCGCCCTCGTACCCCTGGGGCGCCGTGGTGACCCGCCTCACCGAGCGTTCCGGTGCGCCGTCGGCAGGCGCGTGGATCCGTGGCAGCGCGAGGATGCTGTCGACAGTCACAGCCGGCATGTGCCGCCTCCTATCGTTGCTCTTGCAACTATCCTCTCACGCCTGGTCAACCCGTCCGCCCCACACGCGCGGCCCCCAGTTCCGGCCTGTTTCCGCATGAACAACGCCCTCGACGAGCCCACCGATATATCGAAACCATCGCAACGCAGAAAGCTACGATTCCTCGCTCTCAGCTGTGCATATTCTTGTGTGCAGTCCGGACAGCGAATCTGCACCTGCCAGAATCCCAGGGGAAATGTCAGCCCAGGATCTCATCGCGCATGTCACGGAGGTCGTCTTCGTACTGCTCGCGGTCATAACGATCGTGCGGGCTGTCCGCGTACCTCGTCTCGTGAAGATCCACACGGCAGCGTTCTTCGGGCTGATCGGCGCGCTCGTGCTCGCGGGCTGGGCCATCGGGGCCGGCCTCGTCAGCGACGACGACCGGAAGCTCACGACGGTGGTCCAGTCCCTGCTCCTTGCGCTCCCGTACCCGCTCCTGCGCCTGGCCGGTGACTTCACGGGCATCCGCCAGGCCGTCAGGCGGGCGGCGGAGGGTGCCCTCCTCCTGTCGATCGCCGGCATCATCGCCTTCGACCCGGACGCCCTCCCGTCCTGGTTCGTCCTGTTCGTGGTCGCGTACTTCGTGAGCACCGCCACGTACGCCTCGGCGCAGTTCGTCCATGCCGCCGCGACGATGCGGAGCGTGTCCCGCCTGAGGATGGCCTTCGCGGCAGCCGGCTCGCTGGCGCTGGCGTCCGTCATCCTGGTCGCCGGCATCCGCGCGTTCGTGGAGAGCCCGCTCCTGCTCGGACTGTCGAGCGCGTTCGCGCTCGCTTCCGGCGTCGCCTACTACGTCGCCTTCGCCATGCCCGGCTGGATGAAGCGGACGATCCACGCCTGGCATCTCCAGCGCTTCATCGCCGCGACCGTCGCCGCGGCGCCAGGGATCTACCGCGAGACGGACGGCTCCGCGTTCGCGGAGATCGAGGAAGCCGTCGGGAACGCCCTCGGCACGCCACACGCACACGTGGCCCTGTGGGACGAGGAGCAGGGACACCTCTCCTACCCCACCCTCGGCGGCGTCCACCCGGACATCGTGAACCCACAGAGCACCGTGCCGCTGCGGGCCTACCGCCAGCAGGTCTCCGTCTTCACCGAAGACGCCGGCCTCGACGATCCGGAGAACGCTCCGTACTACGGGGGCATGGTCATGCTTGCCGCCCCGATCACGCTGGGCGGGCAGCGCTTCGGCGTCCTCACCGCGTACGGGGGACTTCCCCCGTTCATCCACGACGACGACCTGAGCCTGCTCGAGGTCATGGCGATCCAGGTCGCGGTGCTCATCCGTGACCGCCAGCTGTTCGCGGAGGTCTCCCACGCCCGCGCGCGCGAGGAAACGCTGCGCATGATGGACGACTTCTTCGCCGCCGTCGCGCACGACCTCAAGACGCCGCTCACGACCATCCTCGGCCAGGGACAGCGGGTGCAGCGCCAGCTGCGTCGCGAGCGCCCGGTCGACGCGAACGCGATCGACAGCATCGTGCAGCAGGCGGTCTACATGCGCCGCCTGGTGGAAGACTTGCTGGACGATGCCCGGGACCGCGGCCGGTACACCGGTGAGCGCCTCCCCACGGACCTCCTCGCGCTGTGCCGCGACATCGCCACGCAGGCACCCACCGGACCTCACGAGGTGGTCGTAGGCGGCGATGCCGCAACGGTGCCAGTGGATCCGGAACGGATGCGACAGGTCCTTACGAACCTGCTGGAGAACGCGGTGAAGTACAGTCCGGATGGCGGCAGGATCACCATCTCGGTCACGGACACGGGCGACTGCGCGGACATCGCCGTGACGGATCAGGGCATCGGGATCCCTCCGGACGACATGACGACCATCTTCGAGCGGTTCTCGCGTGGCAGCCGCGAGCCCGACCGGCGGTTCTCCGGCCTCGGACTGGGCCTGTACACGTGCCGCCGCATCGTCGAGGAGCATGGCGGCCGCATCGAGGTGCAGAGCCGGTTGGGAGCGGGCAGCACGTTCACCGTGCATCTCCCATCGGCAACGCCGGCAAGCATGATCGGAGTAGCTGGATATGCCCAGACTGGTGGTGGTGATTGACGACGAACGTCCGATCCGGGACCTCATCAGCTCCCTCCTGGCCGAGGAGGGCTACCCCGTCCGCACCTACAGCAGCGCGGTCGCCGCGCTCAATGACATCACGTCCGGCCGCGTGCAGCCGGACGTCGTGCTCCTCGACATGCGTATGCCCGGGATGGACGGACCGCAGTTCGCTGAGGCGCTGCGCTCGCACTCCGGAGACATCCCGATCGTCGTGATGACCGCCGCGCGCGACGCCCGCCAGTGGGCGGAGGCGATCGACGCGGCCGGCTACCTGCCGAAGCCCTTCGACATCGACTGGCTCATCGAGACCCTCGAAGGCGTCATCGGACCGCCCGATAGCTCCGACGGCCCGACTCAGTTCGCGCTGCTTCCGCTCGCGCCGCTGCTCCAGGGGTTGCGGGCCTGGCCAGGCGCGCTCCGGCCGGCGCCGGCCGCCTCCTCGCTCTAGTCGAGGCGCACGTCGACGGCTACGGCCGGCCGATGAGCTGGTCGACGGGCGCGTGGTCGTCACGCAGGACCGCCGCGTCTCCGGCGAACGCGCGCGCCTGGTCGCCGAACCAGACGATCTCGTTCAATGCGCGCTCGCCCAGTCCGGCCTGCACACCCTCCCACGCCACCGGCGACTGCGAGGCCACGAGTACGAAGTTCCCCCCGCTGTGGCCCTCGAGGTAGCGGTAGGGCGCGATCACGCCGACGTGGTCGAAGACATCGAGGAGCGTCGCCGTCTCGGCCTCCACGAACGCCAGGGGCGGGTAGTCGATCACGTTCACCACGTAGACACCGCCCGGACGCAGGACGCGGTCAATCTCCTCGACGAATTCGCGGGTGGTCAGGTGCCACGGCACGCTGAGGCTCCCGAACGCGTCCCCCACGAGCAGATCGAGCGAAGCGTCCGGCAGCTCGCGCAGGCTGAGGCGGGCGTCGTCCACCACCACCTCGAGGTCATCGGACGGCCGGAGGCCGAGCTCGTCCTCCACGAGGTCGACGAGCGCCGCGTCGATCTCGAACACGACGGTGTGCGAGCCCGGACGGACGGCGTTGACGTAGCGCGGCAGCGTGAACCCGCCGCCTCCGATGAAGCCCGCCTCCAGGGGCCCCCGGGGCAGCGTCGCGATCACGTCCGCCATCTCCCGGGCGTAGCGCAGCTCGAGCCGCTCGGGATCGTCGAGGTCCACGTACGCATGCAACAGGTTGTCGAGCCAGAGCTCCCGCCCTGAGGCGTCGGCCTCGTCCACCTCGATCCGCGCGCAGAAATACGCGGTCTGGTACTGGCACGGCCCGTCCGCGAAGAACGCCCCTCCGGCGCCCGCCACGGTGAGCACCAGCGCGGGGAGGACCGTGCGCGTCCCCATCGTGCGGACGGACATCGCGCCGCCGAGGACCGCGAGCACCACCCCCATCCCCAGCACCATGGGCGTGGACGGGAACGCGGCGAGGAGCACGAACCCGGTGATGAACGTACCGGCAAGCGCCCCCGCCGTCCCGATCGCGGAGAACGACCCGACCACGCTCCCCGTCTCCTCGAGCGACCTCAGCCGCAGCTTCACCACGACGGGCGTGACCGCGGACAGCGTGGCCGAGGGGACGAAGAACGCCGACGCGGTGAGGAGGACGATCTCCATCGGACCGGCCGCCCGCATCGCCGGCCCGAGGAGGTCCACGATCTGCGGCGCCAGGATCACGAACACGCCGGATACGGCGATCAGCGGCCCGATGAGCGGGCCGGGGGCCGTGCGGTCGGCAGCGGCACCGCCGGCCCAGGCCCCGAGGGCGATGCCGGCCAGCACCACGCCGATGATGCCGGTGAACGTCTCCAGCGACACCCCGATGTAGGGCGCCATGAGCCGCCCCGCCACGATCTCGAGGACGAGGACGGCCGCGGAGGTGCCGAAGACGAGCAGGCGCGCTGGGAGAGGAGACATCCGGTGCGGAGCGTACCCTGCCTGCGCCCCTCGGACTCCCCCCCTCGCCGCCCGACGACTACCGAGTGAGCTTGCTCACGAACTCGCGGACGGCGCCGTCGAACGCCTCGGGCGCCTCGAGGTTCGAGAGATGCCCGACGCCCGGGATGGTCTCCAGCCGTGCGCCCGGGATGGCGTCCGCCATCTGCTTCGACAGGTCGGGCGAGATCAACGCGTCCGCGCTGGAGGTGATGATCAACACCGGCACGTCGATGCCGGCGAGGTCGCGCCGGGAGTCGGCGCGGCCTGCCATGGCCAGTGAGGCGCGGGCGATCGCCTCCGGAGTCTGCCGGCGGATGATCGTGGAGACGCGGTCGCGGACCTCCTGCGACGCCCCGTCCGAGAGCAGCGGCGGCGGAGAGTCCGCAAGGAAGTTGCCCTCGGACCGGAGCCGGTCCGCCAGCCCGCGGCGGCGCTCCTTCGCGGCGTCGTCGTCAGCGTCGGCGCGCGTGTTCGCAAGGATCAGGCCCGCGACCTTCTGGCGATGGCGTCGGAGGTAGGCGAGGGCGACGTACCCGCCCATCGAGAGCCCGCAGACCACCACGCGGTCGATGCCCGTCCCGTTGAGGGCAGCGTCCGCCACGTCGGCGGCGGCATCCATCCAGCCCTCGGACTCGGCCATCGCAGTGCCTCCGAAGCCGGGGAGGTCGGGCGCGACCACCGGCGCGGTCTGCGAGAGCGCCTCGACCTGGTGGTCCCACATCGTTGAGTCCAGTGGGAAGGCGTGCAGCATCAGCAGTCCAAGCGTCATGGAAACCTCCAGCCGGATCGCCGCGGTGCGGCGTGGGCGTGAACCGAGCCCCTCGCGGCGAGTGTAGGCGCCTACCGCCCATCACCCGCTCAACGCGCCCTCACCCGTGGTTGAGGAACCATCAACCGCGGGCCGTCAGCGTTCTCGGCATGCACTACATGGAGCCAACGCGTTCACGGCGCGTTGCCAGGCGCAGCGTTGGGCTCTTCCGGCCGCACCGGGGGCTGCTCTTCTCGCTGGTGATCGTCGCGAGCGCCGGGGCCGCCCTCCAGCTCCTGCCGGTGCTCGTCATCGCGAGGATCGTCAACGAGATCAGGACGCAGGACATCGGGGGCCAGGCGGTCGTCACGGGCGACGTCCGAGGGCTGCTCGGACTCGTCGCGATCGCGACGGCGATGTATGTCGCGTCAGGACTGCTGACGGTCCTCCGTTCCTACATCACCCAGGTCATCGGCCAGGACGTGATGTACGGCCTCCGCCAGCGGCTGCACGACCACCTGCAGAAGCAGTCGTTGCGCTTCCACACGGAGAACCAGACCGGCGAGATCCTCTCCCGCGTCACCACCGATGTGAACCAGGTGGAGCAGGCGGTGACGATCACGCTCGCGGACTTCTTCGTGAACCTCGTCACGCTCGTGATCGCGCTCGCGATGATGTTCATCCTCGACTGGCGCCTCGCCCTCGTCGCGATGCTCGTGCTGCCGCTGTGGATCCTGCCGACCAAGAAGGTCGGCGAGTACCAGCGCCGGCTCCGCCGGGCATGGCAGGAGGAGACCGCCGCCATGTCCTCACACCTGGAAGAGACGCTCTCCGTCTCAGGCGCGATGCTCGTGAAGTCCTTCGGCCGCCAGGAGTACGAAGCGGAGCGGTTCGCGAACGCGAACGCACGGCTGCGCCGGCTCTCGATCCAGCGCGTCATGGCCGGGCGCTGGTTCAACATGGCCACGGAGCTCTTCGGCTCGCTCGCTCTCATCGCCGTGTTTGCGGTCGGTGGCGTCGCCGTGCTCGAAGGCGGTGCCGACCTCGGCACCGTCGTGGCGTTCTCCGTGCTCGTGCAGAGGGTGTTCCAGCCGTTTGCCACGGTCGCCAGGGTGAACACGACGCTCATCTCGTCACTTGCCCTGTTCGAGCGGATATTCGACTACCTCGACCGTCCCATCGACGTCATCGAACCCAAGGGCGTCGAGGCGCCCCGGAACATCCGCGGCCGCATCCAGTTCGAGGACGTCACCTTCGCCTACGCCGACACGGAGACGCCCGCGCTCGACCACGTCACGCTCGAGGTGAAGCCGGGCCAGATGGCCGCGCTCGTCGGCCCCTCCGGCGCCGGCAAGACGACGATGGCGTATCTGCTCCAGCGCTTCTACGACCCACAGGACGGCCGCGTCCTGATCGACGGCCACGACCTGCGCGACCTGTCGTTTAGCGCGCTCGCCTCTACCGTCGGCGCGGTGATGCAGGAGACGTTCCTCTTCCACACCACCCTGCGCGAGAACATCCGCTACGGCCGCCTCGATGCAACCGACGAGGAACTCCTCGCCGCGGCGCGCATCGCGGGGCTCACGGACATGCTGGAGGGGCTTCCGGACGGACTCGACACGGTCGTGGGTGAGCGCGGGTACCGGCTCTCCGGAGGCCAGAAGCAGCGCGTGGCGATCGCTCGGGCGATCCTCAAGGACCCGCCGGTCCTCGTCTTCGACGAAGCCACGGCCTCGCTCGACACGCGCCTTGAGCGCGAGATCCGCGATGCGACGGCGCAGCTGGCGCGGGGCCGCACGACGGTGGTCATCGCGCACCGGCTCTCGACGGTCCTCGAGGCCGACGTCATCTACGTCTTCGAGCACGGCCGGATCGTCGAGCGCGGACGCCACGACGAACTGCTCGCCCGCGACGGCCTCTACGCGACGCTCTACCGCGAGCAATTCGCGGAGACCAGGGACGACCCGGAGGAGGTCGCCGGCCGCGTCCCGGCCTTCAGACCACGATTCGTGACGGAGTAGCGTTGAAGCAACCGCGACCCTAGCGCCCGAGGCGCCGTCGGGCCGCCTCAAACTCCTCCGGCGTGTCCACGTCCACGAACGACAGCCCCTCCGGGTCGGCCGGGCGCCACTCCGCCTCCGGCACCTCGACCGCGCCGAGGGCCTGCGCCACCGCCACCGGCGACCGTTCGCCGGCGTCGAGGTGGGCGCGGATGTCCTCCCACGCTTCCCGGGCAACCGCCGAGCACGTGGGCTGTGGGCGGCCGTCGAGCGTGGGAAGCGCCCAGCGCGCTCCCTCGCGGATGCGATCCAGGAGGAGACGGAGCAGCGGCGGACGCAGGAACGGATGGTCGACGCCGACAACGACCGCCACTTCGGCCGAGGCAGCGGCGAGGCCGGCCGCGATGCCGGCGAGCGGACCGAGCCCCTCCACGGGATCCGAGACGACGGTGAGGCTTCCGCTGGAGCGGACCAGCGGGAGGGACTGCCCGGGAGCGCACACGATCACGATGTCGTCCGCGACGGCGTTCAGCGCGGCGACCGTGCGATCGAGCAACGTCGAGCCCCCGAGGACGAGCGACGCCTTGTCATGGCCCATCCGGGACGAGCGGCCGCCGGTCAGCACAATCCCGGTCACGTCCGCCATGGTGGGATCCTTGCCAGATCTCCAGGCCGGCTCCAGCCATCCTCGAAGGCGGGTTCATCGCCGCCCTTATGATCGAGTCATGGACGACGAGGCGCTCACAGACCTGCTGGAGTACCGCCGGGAGAAGGACGAGTTCTTCCGGACGGATCCAATGTCCCCCGTTATGCCCGAACAGCGCCAGTCCTTCACCGGGCTCGCGTACTTCGAACCCGACGAAACCCTGTCATTCGATCTGGCGCCCCAGCCGTTCGAGGACCTCGAGTCGGTAGTGCTGCAGACCTCGGACGCGGACACGCGCACCTACGACCGCTGGGCGCACCTGGCGTTCGAGGTGGACGGCCGCGGAGTGGGCCTCACCGTGTACCGCAACCCGGAAAGCGGCGAGCTGTTCCTGCCGTTCCAGGACGCGACGAGCGGGCACGAGACCTACCCTGCCGGGCGGTACCTCGAGCTTCCCGTCCTGGAGGACGGCCGCCTGCGTCTGGACTTCAACTACGCGTACCACCCCTTCTGCGCGTACAACCCGAACTACTCCTGCCCGATGCCGCCGATCGAGAACCGGCTGGGCGTGCCGATCCGGGCGGGGGAGCGAAACCCCGAGTAGTCACGGTCCGCGGCCCCTATCCTTCCGCCGTGGCACACGATGTCTTCGCAGGCACCGCCGAGTACTACGCCCGCTACCGGGTGGACTATCCGCCGGCCCTGTACGAACTCGCGCGTCGCACCTTCGCCCTCGATGACGAACCTCGGGGCACACTGCTCGACCTCGGGACGGGGACCGGCTTCATCGCGCACGAGCTGGCCCGGCACTTCGCCCGCGTGGTCGGTGTCGACGTCGACGCGGACATGCTCCGCCATGCCCGCGACGGTGCCGACAGGCGGGCCATCACGAATGCCTCGTGGCGGCTGATGCCTGCCGAGGAGATCACGCAGCTCGACGGCACCGCGGACGGGCCGCCGTATCGCCTGGTCACCGCCGGGAGCGCATTCCACTGGATGGATCAGCCGCGCATCCTCGAGGCGATGAAGTCACGGCTTGAACCGGGCGGCGGCATCTTCCTTGCCGGGCTGCCGGGGTTCATATCGATCGACGACACGAAGCAGACCGACCCGCTCGCTGCGGTGATCGTCCCCGTGGTGCAGAAGTACCTGGGCAAGCGTCGCCGGGCCGGGAGCGGGACCTACTCGCCCCCCGCGAAGCGGTGGGAGGACTTCCTCGCGGATGCGGGGTACGAGGGGATCGAGGTCGGCTACGAGCCGTTCAAGGTGGAGTTCGACCTCGACGGCATCGTCGGGCTGCTCTACTCAACGTCGTTCGCCAACCGGCGCGTGCTGGGCGACCGCGTCGAGGCGTTCGAGCGAGACCTCAGGGCGGCGGTGTTGGCCTTCGCTCCCTCCGGGCGTTATCAACGTGCGTACGAGGCCGAATGGGTCCTCGCGAGATGGGGCGGTGCAGCGCCCGCCAAGGGCGCAGCCCGCCACTGAGCCGCCACCGAGGACCCTGCCGTGCCGCGCGAGCCAGGGCCTGCCCTCGATGGAGCCAGTGGAGGGCGCGGTCGCGGACGCCACGCATCATCAGGGCGAGTGGCGATGCAGCTCCCGGAGGGACAGCGCGACATGGTGCCGCTGATGTACTCGCTGCGGGCGTCGCGCCCAGTCTGAAGGGACGGCCCGGCGACGTGGCTGTCACGCGAGGCAGCCGCGAGGGCGTCCGTCCGCTACGCTAGCGCCGCGAAGAAGGACCCCGTTGTTCACCTACGTCGTCCTGCTGGTCATCCTGCTGGGTCTGTCCGCGTTCTTCTCCTCCTCGGAGACGGCGTTCCTCACCCTTCAGCGCGTGCGCCTCGCGCACCTCGTCGAGCAGAACGTCCCGGGCGCGCGGCGTGTCTCGCACCTGATCGAGCAACCTCGACGGCTGCTCTCGGCCATCCTCCTGGGGAACAATTTCGTGAACACGGCCGCGGCGGCCGTGGGCACGACGCTCGCCGCGGAGCTGTTCACAGAGGGCGGCACCGCGGTCGCGGCGGCCACATTCGGTGTGACCATCCTGCTCGTGCTGTTCGGCGAGGTCGGCCCAAAGACCGTCGCACTCGCGCACAGCTTCGGCCTCAGCCGCATCTTCGCGCTCCCCATGGCCGCGTGGATCCTGGTCACGCGCCCCTTGACGCTCGCCCTCGATGCGTTCTCCCGCGCCCTGCTGCACCTCGCCGGGGCCCCCGATGACGGAGGCGACGCCATCAGCGCGGCCGAGCTGCGCACGGCGATCCGCATGGGCCAGCAGGCCGGTTCGATCGAGACGACGCACGCGACGCAGCTCCTCGGTGCGCTGAACCTCACGAACCGCCAGGTGCAGGAGATCATGGTCCCCCGCATGGACATCGTGTCCATCGAGGTGAACCGGACGCTGGACGAGGCCGCGGCGCTCATGGCGAACCATGGCTTCCAGCGCATCCCCGTCTACGACCGGCAGCCCGAGGAGGTCATCGGCTACCTCCACGTCACCGACCTCAACATGCTCCGCGTCGAGCCGAAGGAGGATCCCTCCATCCGCGAGGTCATGCGCCCCGTGTTCTACGAGTCCGAGCACGCCGCCATCGCCCGCGTGCTCGACGTGATGCAGGAACACGCGACGTACCTCGTCATGCTCGTCGATGAGTTTGGCGTCACCTCGGGCCTCGTCACGCTGGAGGACATTGTCGAGGAGGTCGTCGGCGAGTTGCGTTCCGAGACCGGCGCTGAGGCGGACGAGGCGCATATCTCCGGCGTCGGGCGCGAGACCGTGGAGGGTTCCACGCTGCTGGTCGACCTCTCGAACGATCTCGGCGTTGATGTCACGGACGTGGACGCGAACACGGTGGCCGGCCTGATCCTGTTCGAGCTGCAACGCTTCCCGGAGATCGGGGAGACAGTCGTGCACCGGGGCATCCGCTTCACGGTGCTCGACCGGGACGAGCGGCGCATTACCCTCGTAGCCATCGAACGAGAGACCGCAGCCGTCTAGCGTGAGCGCCAAGTGGCCACCGCGGAAGCGGCCGGAGCGAGGGATGCGTGTGCCGGTTGAGGCGGTGATCTTCGACTGGGGCGGCACGCTCTCCCACTGGGCGCTCGTCGAGTTCTCCGAGGTGTGGCGGATGGCCGCGCGGCACCTGGGCCCGCACATGGCCCAGACCGAGGACGAGCTCGCGGCGCGGCTGGCGCAGGTGGAGCTGGATGCCTGGGCCCAGATGGACCGCGACCACCGCGCCTTCACGTTCCGCGAGCTCGTGAACCGTGCCTCGGTCGCACTCGGCGTCGATGTCGCCGACGCGATCGTCGAGGAGGCCGCGGACCACTACCTCGAGTCGTGGGTGCCCCACATCGAACACTTCCCCGACGCCGCACACACGCTCGCCGAGCTGCAGCGCCGGGGCATCCGCACCGGCCTCCTGTCGAACACGCACTGGCCCGCCGACTTCCACGAGCGGATGCTCGAGCGGGACGGCCTCGCGCACCTGCTGGACGCGCGCGTCTACACGAGCGACCTCGAGTATGCGAAGCCCCACCCCTCGGCGTTCCAGGCAGCCCTCGAGTCGGTCGGCGTGACCGACCCAACCCGGGCGGTGTACGTCGGCGACCGCCCGCTCGATGACATCTTCGGCGCACAGCGCGTGGGCATGCGGACGGTCCTGCGGCCGAACGCCCACGTTCCCACGTTCGACGTCGAGCCAGACGGGCACGCCGAGCACCTGAGCGACCTCATCCCGCTCGTCGAGCGCTGGCAGAACGGCGCCTGACGCTTCCGACAGCCCCACGCGCACGTCCCGGCTGGCCCTCAACAACCGCGCCCTCGCGGTCGATGGTCATGACGAGCACCCCACCCGCTCCGTGGGGCACGCGCTCGGAAGGGGGGCACGGATGCCGCTCCCACTGGTCATCGCCGTCGTCACGCTCGGAGTCGTCGTGCTCCTCGCGATCCTCGTCGTCGACGACGTCACCCAGACCAGGCACGCCGTCCGGCGTGTCTACCCGATCATCGGCCGCTTCCGGTACCTCGTGGAGAAGGTGGGGCCGGAGCTCCGCCAGTACATCGTCACGAGTGACCTCGAGGAGCGCCCGTTCACGCGCTCCCAGCGGGCGTGGGTGTACCAGACCTCGAAGGGCGTGAACTCCGCCATCGGCTTCGGCACGCAGCACGACGTCTGGAAGCCCGGCGAGTTCCACTTCCTCCCCTCCCCGTTCGCGACGCTGTTCGAGGAGGCCCCGCACGACCCGTACCTCCCGGTCATCGGACGGGATCGCCCGAGGCCGTTCCAGGTCACCTCGCGGATCAACGTGGCGCCGATGTCGTTCGGGGCACTCTCCGCCTCCGCCGTCCGGGCGCTTTCGCTTGGCGCGAAGGAAGCCGCGATCTACGTGAACACCGGCGAAGGTGGCCTCAGCCCGTACCACCTCGAGGGTGGCTGCGACATCGTGTTCCAGATCGGCCCTGCCAAGTACGGCGTCCGCAAGCCGGACGGGTCGCTCGACCTCGACCGCCTGCGGGAGATCGGGAACATCGAACAGGTCCGCGCCGTCGAGGTGAAGCTCGGCCAGGGCGCGAAACCCGGCAAGGGCGGACTCCTCCCGGGCGAGAAGGTGACCGACGAGATCGCGACGATCCGAGGCATCCCGCAGGGGCAGTCCTCGGTCTCCCCGAACCGCTTCCACGAGTTCAGGGACGTCCCGGAGCTGATGGACTTCCTCCAGCTCGTGAAGGACACCGTCCCCGTCCCGGTCGGCGTGAAGCTCGCCGTCGGCCACGGCGCGCTCGTCGACGAGATCGCGACGTTCATGGCGAAGCACGGCGTCGGGCCGGACTACATCTCGATCGACGGCTCCGAGGGCGGCACCGGGGCCGCGCCAGCCTCCCTCGCCGACCACATGGGCCTCCCGCTCCACGACGCCATCGTCACCGTCGACAACGCCCTCCGGCGGCACGGGGTCCGTGACGACGTCGTGCTGATCGCGGCCGGGCGCATCATCACCGGCGCCCACGCCGCGTACGCCATCGCCCTCGGCGCCGACCTCGTCAACGTCGCCCGCGGGTTCATGCTCTCGATGGGCTGCATCCAGGCGCTGAAGTGCCACACGAACGAGTGCCCCACCGGGGTCGCGACCCAGAGCAAGTGGCGCCAGCGTGGGCTGGTGCCGGCGGAGAAGGCCCCCCGCGTCGCCAACTACGCCCGGGCGGTGCAGGAAGACCTGATGACCGTGGTGCGAGCCGTCGGGCTCCGCTCCGCCTCGCAGTTGCGGCGCGATCACGTCGAGGTCGTGGTCGAGGTCGGGCGGACGATGCGCGCGAGCGACCTCTACCCGTACCCGCCAGAGGTGCTCGCGATCGGCGCCGCCGGGATCGAGGAGTATCCGCCCGCCGCCGCGTGATGCGTCCCGCTACCGCCCGAGGTTGGCCCGCGCCCAGGCGAGGTAACGCCAGACGAGCACGAGCGCGATCCCCACGGTCGTGAGGTTGGCGGCCCGGCGGACGAGGCGGCTGCCACCCTCGAAGTTCGCGAGGGAGAGCGCGACGGTGACGGCGGTGACCGCCAGCAGGATGGCCACGACCCGGTAGCGTCGGAGGACCCCTCCGAGGCCTGGATCACCGGCGCTGCGTGCCTGCCGGAACGCGTGCGCCACCAGCGCCACCCCGAGCGGCAGGAGGGCCACCAGGGCCGCCAGGTGGGCGCTCGCGAAGACCCCGCGCCATGCGGCGATGTCCGCCGCGATGAGGCCGGCGGTCGCCAGCAACAGCGCGACCGTGATCTTGCCGAAGAAGCGGAAGTTCCGGTCCGCCCGCCGTAGCCACGGCATCGACGGACGAGGTGCGGAGCCGGCGGCGGTCGTCATCGAGCTCATCGATTCCTCCTGCGGCTCAGGATACGCCGCACATCCCGAGCGAGCCGTACACTCGGCGCCTCTGCTGACGCGACGTCGCTTCGGAGGGACTGAGCGCCGAATGGCATCCCGCCCACGCGGCCTCGGCCAGGCGATAGCCGCGCTCCAGTTCGCGGACTACCGGCGCTTCGCGGTGTCCCTGCTCCTGACCTCGATCGGCCTGCAGCTCATCCAGGTTGCCGTCTTCTGGCAGGTGTACGAGCTGACCGGGAGCGCGCTCCTCCTCGGCCTCACCGGCCTCGCGAGGGCGGCCCCGCACATGGTCCTGTCGCTCATGGGCGGCGTGGTCGCGGACCGCTTCAACCGCGTGCGGCTCATCCAGTCGGGCCAGGTCGCCAACGGGCTCCTGATCGTGGTCCTCGGTGCGCTGACGGTCACGGACAGCGTCCAGGTCTGGCACCTGTACGTCGTGACGGTGCTGAACAGCGCGTTCTCCGCGGTGACGACACCGGCGAGGACGGCGCTCATCCCCAGCCTGGTGCCCCGACAGAACCTCGTGAACGCGGTCGCCCTGAACGCGACCATCGGCCAGACCTCGCAGATCGTCGGGCCGGCGCTCGGCGGTGTGGCGATCGACCTCGTCGGCCTCGGGGGGACGTACGCCATCAACGGCGTGGTCTACGTCGCCGCGATGCTCGTCATCCTCGGCATCAAGACGCCCTCGGCGCCGCCCGCGACGACGGACAGCCCGTGGCACTCGTTCATCGAGGGGCTCGCGTTCGTGCGCAGCCGGCGCGTGATCATCTCTCTGCTGCTGCTCGACCTCGGCGCCACGGTGCTCGGCTCCTACCGCGCGCTCCTGCCGATCTTCGCGGACCTCCACGGCGTGGGCGCAACGGGATACGGGCTCCTCACCGGAGCGCCGGGCGTCGGCGCAGTCATCGGCGCGACGGGCATCCTGTCCCTCGGCGACATGCGCTACAAGGGCATGTACACCGTCGGCGGGGTGCTCGGGTACTGCGGCGGGCTGGTCGTGCTGGCGCTCGCGCCCTGGTTCTGGGTCGCCCTGCTCGGCGGCGCGATCCTCGGCGCGACGAACGCGATCCAGATGATCCCGAGGAACACCGTCATCCTCGCCGTCTCGCCCGACGCGCTCCGCGGCCGGGTCGAGGCGTTCCGGAGCATGCTCGCCGGGGGCGGACCGCCCCTCGGCTACACGCTGAGCGGCGCGATCGCCGCGGCCATCGGAGCGCCGGCCGCACTCGTCGTCGGCGGCATCGCCTGCGTCGGCCTGGTCGCCCTTGTCGCCTGGTGGGACCGCGCGCTCCGCCAGCCCGACCTCGGCGCGCTCGCGCCCGAAGAACCCGGGGAAGCCGGGGCGGCCCCGACGCCGGCCGGAGCGGCGCGCTAGCGTGCCGGGGGACTCGCCGGCGCCGCGAACAGGGGCAGCGACGGTGTCTCGTGCCGGAGCAGCCAGCGCTTCCGGTCGAGGCCGCCGCCGTAGCCCGTGAGCGTCCCGTTGGCGCCGACGACGCGGTGACAGGGCACGACGATCGCGATCGGATTCCGCCCGGTCGCCATGCCTACGGCCCGGGACGCCGACGGTTGCCCGACCATCGCCGCGACCTCGCCGTAGGAGCGGGTCTGGCCCACCGGAATGGAGATGAGCGCGTCCCAGACGGCGCGCTGGAACGGCGTTCCCCGCGGCGCCAGCGTGAGGTCGAAGTCGCCGGGTACGCCCTCGAAATACCGGGTGATCTGACGGACGACCGGCTCGGCGGCGCCCTCGTCGAGTCGCGCCGGCTCGCCGGCATTACGCTCGAGGGCGGCGATGGAGCCGTCGAGCGTGTAGACCGTCCGCAGCCGCGATTCCTCGGGCTCGAGGAAGGTCAGGCGGTGCAGTCCGGCCGCCGAGCCGCCGATGAACAGCGGCCCGACGGGAGAGTCAAACGTGGTGTAGAAGGCCATGAGGCCTCCGCGTCCTGCCGCTCCCGCAGGCCGGGGAGCCGGGGGGTCAGTCGGTGTCCGAGCCCCAGTCGCGGATCGCGCGCGCCTGCTCGGCCTTCTCGCGGGCGGGGGAGTAGTCCGGCCAGTTCTCGAGCCACGTGGGAGCGCTGAGGTTGTACCGGTAGTGCGGCATGGAGCAGCCACCCTTGTACGGGGTGCACTCGTGGTCCGGGTCGATGTTGTCGTACAGGCGCGCGAGGAGTTCGTCGTTCATGGCGCTTCCTTCCGGGGTCCACCGCTGCCATCGATCGTACCGCCATGCCCTCCAACGTCCGAGTGCATGCGGCACGGCCTCCAGGCCGTCCCCGGGCGGTCCTTCGGACTAGTAGAGTGGGGGACGATAGGAGCCGCCGATGACCACGTCACAGTCTGCCGAGCGACGCATCACCGCCTACATGGAGGGCGCCGACCGCACCGACGCCCCCGACAACATCCATACCGACGCGGGCGCTCGGAAGATGGGCTATCGCGGCGGCCTCGTGTACGGCACCACGATCTACGGCTGGGCGACCCCGCTCATCCGCGAGGTCCTCGGCGACCGGTTCTTCTCGGACGGTTGGGCGGACTTCTTCGTGAAGCGCCCCGCGTACGTCGGGGACGAACTCACCATCCGCCTGGAGCGCCAGGTGGGGGACGCGTTCTCGCTGATCGCCCTGGGCCAGGACGGCAAGTCACGCATCGAGGGATCGGTCGGCCTCGGTGCCTGCCCGACGCTGGACGACCACGTGCGGTCGCAGCGCATCGGCATCGAGCCCCCGCCCAACCCCTGGCCCCGCATCACCCTGGAGGGCGCTCCGGTCGGGGAAGACCTCCCGCACCTCGAGTCGAAGGCACAGGATCGCCTCGCGCGCATGTTCACTGAGGCCACCGAGCACGAGGTCGGCCCGCTCGTGGTCGGGGGTCGCCACATCCTCGCGCCGGCCGCGATCAGCGGCCGCATGACCTGGTACGTGCACGCGGTCTGGGACTACAACGGCCCGGCGATCCACACCCGAAGCCAGGTGAAGTACCTCGACGTCGCGGACTGGGATGAGCCGGTGTCGGTCGCGGGCCACTTCACGGACGCCTTCGAGCGGAACGGTCACCACCACTCGACGACGGACGGCATCATCCTCGGCGCGGACGGCCGCGAGATCGCCATCACCCGCCACGGCTCCATCTTCAAGGTCGCCCCGAAGCCGCCGCGCTAGCGGGCCCTCCGGCTCCGCCCCGGCTGGACGCGCATCGTCGCCAGTTGGCCCCTACGGCCGGAGCGCGAGCTCGTTCGGTAGCCGGAACTCGATCGTCTCGGTCGCGACGACGACTGGCTCCACCGAGGTGACGCCTCGCGCCTTGAGGTCCTCGATGATCGGGTCGAGGAGCTCGTCGGGGACGGAGGCACCCGCGGTGAGGCCGACGATCTCGACACCCTCGTACCAGGCGGGGTCGATCTCATCGATGCCGTCGACGCGGTAGGCCGGCTTCCCCATCGACTTCGCCACCTCGGCGAGACGCACGGAGTTCGAGGAGTTCGCCGAGCCGACCACGATCACGATGTCGGCGCGCCGCGCGATCTCGCGAACCGCCGCCTGGCGGTTCGTCGTCGCGTAGCAGATGTCGTTGCGGATCTCCGCGTCGGGGTATCGCTCACGAATCGCGTCGATGGTCTCGCGGGTGTCGTCGACCGAAAGCGTGGTCTGAGTGACGACGAACACCGGGCGATCGAGGGCACCGAGCGCCTGCACGTCGGCGGGCCGGTCGACCACCTTTGTGCGGTCGGGCGCCTCGCCCTTGGTGCCCTCCACCTCGTCGTGGCCCTCGTGGCCCACGAGGAGGACCTCGAAGCCGTCCTTCGCCGCCTTCTTCGTCTCGAGGTGGACCTTCGTCACCAGCGGACAGGTGGCGTCGATGATCTTCAGGTTCCGCTCGCGCGCCTCGTTCACCACCTGCGGCGAGACGCCGTGGGCGGAGAACACGACGCGGGAGCCCTCCGGGATCTCGGCGATCGAGCCGACGAAGACCGCGCCGCGCTGCCGGAAGCGGTCGACGACGTAGCGGTTATGGACGATCTCGTGGAACGCGTAGACCGGCCCCTCCTCGCGGTCGAGGACCTGGTCCAGCACGTCGATGGCGCGCACGACGCCGGCGCAGAAGCCGCGCGGCTCAGCCATGAGGACAGTGTGAGGCATGTCGTGACCCTTTCGCGGTCACGATCGATGGTATCGCGCACCCTCGCCCCATTCGAGGAGCGGAGTCATTGGAGGAGGGTTCGAGGCGGATCAGGCCACGGCGGGACAGCAGGAGCGTGGGCAATCGCGGATTCCCCACCAGCCGGAGCGGCACCAGCACAGCACGGCGCCATCCAAACAGGCGTCACCGCGGACGCCCTCGAGCCCCTCGCGGACGAGCCGCGGCACCATTGCCAGCGCCGCGATCGCGTCCAGCCACCACCAGCCGAGCGCCCACGTCGCGACGAGGCCCGCGAGCACGGTCACGCTGAGGTAGGAGCACGCCACCGTCTCGCGCGCCTCGGCAGCAAGCGCGGGCATCGCGACGTCAGTCGCGACCTTGAGCTTCGCGACAGCGACCAGGGACATGACCACCAGCGACACAACGAGAAGCGCGACTCCCACCGGGGACGCCCCGGCGCCCTGCCCGGCGGCGAGGGCCAGCCCCGCCTCGAGCGTGACGGTGGCGGCCAGCACGAGGAATGTCGCACCGACGAAGCGGAGCGCACGCTCCTCGCGGCGCTCGCCCGCCTCCTCGTCGGGAGCGAGCAGCCGCCATCCGACTGCGACGGCTGCCGCGACCTCGAGGTAGGAGTCGGCACCGAAGGCGATGAGCGTGATCTCTCGGCCGCGAGTCCGCTCGTGATCACGATGACGCCCTCGACCACGTTGTACGCGGCGGTCAGCGCGATGAGCCGCAGCGCGAGCCTGAGTCCCCGGGGCATGGACTCAGGCTAGTGATCCACGGCCCCATGAGGTCAACACACGCACAGGGTTCAGACGTGAATCTCGCTTGATGCTTCAGTCCATTGAATCGTCAGGAGCAGGGCCGCACACGAACGTTATCGTTTCTGGGCAGCGCGGCGTCGAAGGGGTCGCCGCAGATCGGATCTCCTATGACCACGGCGCCCCCAACACCCGAGGCCGCTGACGACCTGCCAGACCTCCATCCCGCTTCCCAGGTCCCAGGCGGTGAGCATTTCGAACCGATCCTTCAGGCCTCGATCACCGGGACGATCCTTTCCGACCACGACATACACACGCACTTCGCCTCTGACGGATCGGGTGCGGCAGCGGAGCAAATTCGAGCGACCGTCGCTTCGGCACACGTCCACGTCGGCGGCGGGGAGGCCCGCGGGTACTACTCGGTGCCCGGCGCGATCTGCGCGATCGTGCGCGGGCCGGACGGGCACCTTCGCAATGTGGGCTCGCATGTCCGCGAAGCGGACGGATTCCGCGCACGCAACCTGCTCGGCGGGCCACGCCCGTCGGGTTTCACGGTGCGGCCCGCGGTGCCCGAGGATGGCCCGGTTCTCGCACGCCTCGAACGGACCGCACCCATTCAGATGGGGAACGTCGGCGTCGTCTACGACCGAGGCGAGGACGACTACTTCCGCGGCGACCGACTGGCCGACGCGAGCGTCCTCGTCCTCGAGCGCGACGGGGAGGTTGTCGGTATCGGTGGCACCGTGGTCCACGGTGCGCGCATCAACGGCCACGACGCGCAGATGGCGTACGCGCACCGGTTCCGCATAGCTCGGAGCGCCCAGCGGGGCGGCGCCTGGGGCGCCCTCCAGTGGCCGACCTGGCTCAGCGGTGCCACGCGCTCGGACGCCGGCAATGCGTACATCCACCGCGCGAACGAGGCGATGCTGCGCTATGTCCCGCCCGCCGTCGTGCAGCCCGTCGAACCGGAACGCCTCGCGTTCCGTACCGCGGACCTCGCGGGCAGCGCCACGATGCGGCCCGCCACGGCGGCGGACGCTCCGCGCATCGTCGCGCTGCTGAACACCACCCACGAGGGCGAGGCGCTCTTCCGCCCGTACACCATCGAGTCGCTGATCGAGCGCGTGGAACGTGAGCCGTCGGCCTACTCGTGGCCATCGTTCCGACTCTCGGATCGCGCCGTCCTGGGCGCTTGGTGGCACGCCTATCGCGTGCTGCGCGCGACAGGCGAGGAGTCGTCCGAGGACGTCCGCACGCTGGTGCTGGACTACGGCTTCGAGCCCGGCGCCGAGTCCGAGTTCGTCGACCTCCTACGCGCAGTCGCAGCGGAGGCCTCCAGCGGCGGCAGCTCGGAGCTCACGATCTTCACCTCGCCGCCCTCACCGGGGTACGAGGTCCTCCGCCCGATCGCGCATCACGTCGACGCGTACGCGATGACGCTCGGCGCGTTCGCCTACGGCGGCGTCATCTCCGGCGCTGTCTACGTCGACCAGCTGTACTTCTAGGAGGACGACGTGCAACTGAGCGAAGCGAAGCGGATCGCTGCCCAGCACGAGGAGACCTACAACAACGACTTCGAGCGCTACCCGGACCTCTACACCGATGACTACGTGGGGTACCGGCCAGGGAGCGGCACGACCGCAGACCGAGCTCAGATGGCCGCGCTGGAACGACGCGCGACGAAGGCCTGCCCCGATCGGAAGACAACAGTCCTCCGTGTCCTAGCGGGAGATGGTGACTGGATGGGCATCGAGGAGCGATGGGAGGGAACGAACACCGGCGGAGACGCGATCTTTGGTGAGCCCGGGGCGACGGTGTCGGTCTACGCGTTCTCCCTCTACCAGGTTCGCGCGGGGAAATTCGTGCGATCCGTCGCTTGGACTGGTCGGCTACCGGCGGGAGACGTCAGCCAGCCTCCGGCTGAAGGGAGGACTCGATGACAAACACGAACCTCGAAATCCTTGGTGCCGCACTTGCGGCGTTCAACGAGAACGACATCGCTCGCATGGAGCAGTACGTCCACGAAGACGTCACGTACATCATCCGCGGCCGTTCGCCGATCAGCGGCACCTATCAAGGCCGCGAGGCAATGGCGCAGGCGCTGAGGAAAGTGAAGGAGCTGACCGACGGCACCATGAGCGCCACGCCCGAGGTGATGCTCGCAGGCGATGACGTTGTGATGGCCTACCTACACGTCACAGGCCAGCGCCCGGACGGCCGCACGTACGACAACCACCAGGCCTACCTCTACCGCATCCGCGACGGGAAGCTCGCCGAAGGTCAGACGATCCCGGTCGACCAGGCCGCGTTCGCGGAGTTCCTCGCATGAGCGATATCCAGCGACAGCCGCTCGACGGTCTGCTGCTCTACGGGCGCATGGTCGCTCGTCCGGGCCTGCGGCAGGCGCTCGTCGACCTGCTCGTAGAGACCGCCGACCTGGTCGGCGAACGAGAACCGGGATTCCTCGGCGCGAGTGTGCACGTCGACGCCGGGAGCGAGGATGCCGTCGTGCTCTACGAGCATTACGCGGACGCAGCCGCGTTCGCGGAGCATCGCGCGAACTACGAGCGGTACGAGGACTACGCAGCGACCAGAGTGCGCCTCGGAGAACTCCTCGCGGAGGCACCTCAGATCACCCGGCTGACCGGGATCGCACGCTTCGAACGCGTCTGAACAACACGGAGCACCCCATGACCCCAAGAGAACTCGCCGAGACCTACTTCGGGCTCCTCCAGGGGGTCGGCAACGCGGAGGCCGTCACCACCGAGGACATCACGTTCCGCCTGAACGGCAACGACCTGCCTCCGGGGCGCGGGACGCTTGCCATGCGCGCCGCGTCACTCGCCGAGTCCTTCACCGACGCAGCCTGGACCATCGACGACTGCATCGCCGAAGGGTCGACGATCGCGATTCGGTACCGGGGGAGCGGGACGCACACGGGAACGGCTCGCATCCTCGGGCAGGAAATCCCGCCCTCCGGCAAGCCGTTCGAGTACCGCGGACTGGCGTTCCTCACGGTCCGCGACGGGCGCGTCGCCGCGGAGGACTCGATGGCCAACTTCCTCGACGTGCTTCGGCGCAACGGGGCGTCATGATGGGCATTCGCGAAGAACGCAACGTCGCGACGCTGCTGCGCTGGAACCACGAGGTGTGGGGGCAGGGTCGTGCCGAACTCGCGCCCGAACTCCTCGCACCAACCTACGTCCGGCACGATCCGAGCGGGGTGCGCGCGTGGACGCCGGAGGAGTACGGCGCGGATGTGGCGTCGCGCGGTGGCCCCCGCATCCGCCAGGACGAGGTGCTCGCACGCGGAGACTTCGTTGGGCTGCGGTGGAGCCTCGTTGAGCCGCCGGCGGGCAGTCCGTTCGTCGGAGGCCTTCAGGTCTACCAGTTCGATGAGCAGCATCGGCTGTGCGCGATGTGGGGCGGCTTTCGGAACAGTTCGGCGGGAGCGTGGCCGGACGTGCGCACGCCCTCGCGGTGGCTCATCGCGGACGGCGACGAGGTGACCAAGGCGGAGCGACGCAACGAGCGCACGCTCCGGACCGCCCTCGACCGACGGCTGGCGAACGATCCGACGGGACTGGAGAAGCTGTATCTCGACCCGTTGCCGTCGCACACACCGCTGCTCGATCGATCCGAATCGACCTCGGACTTCGCAAAGCGCATCGCGAGCGAGGAGCGGCTGTTTCCGGGAAAGCGCTTCGTCGAGCACGCCCGCTTCTTCGTGGGCGACCGGAGCGTGCTCGTCTGGGGCTGGCGCTGGGACGATGCGGACGGACCGACGCTCAACGGGACGCGGTATCGGAGCCCGTGGGAGTTCATTGAAATCTGGCGGTACGAGGACGGACGAATCGCGGAGCGCTGGCAGGTTGCCGCGCCTCCAGGCGTGAGCTGGGACGACACTTGAGGCCTGCGGCTCGTGCCTGACGAACGAGGCCCGGCGTGTGCCGGGCCTCGTCGTGAAGTCGCCGGGGGCGAGAGCTACCCGCGCGGGAGGCCCAGGCCGCGGGTGGCGATGATGTTCCGCTGGATCTCCGAGGTACCGGCGGCGATCGTCGCGGAGACGCTCTGCTGGTACGCACGGGTCATGTTGGACTTCATCGGCGCGCGCGCGTCCCTGCGGTCGTAGATCTGCGCGTAGAGGCCGAAGACGCGAGTGCCCGTGAGGGCGATCTTCTGCGACATCTCCGAGTTGAAGAGCTTCGACACCGAAGCCTCGTGGTTCGGGATGAGGCCGCGCTCCTGCATCGAGATGATGCGGAACGAGAAGTTGAACATCACCTCGGACTCGACGTAGCGGTCCACGATGTTCAGGCGGTTCGCGGCGATGCCCGGCGAGCGGCGCTTGCCCTCGTCGGTCTTCAGGTAACCGCGGAGCCCGTCCAGAGTGCGGCGGGCGTTCACGGCGCCGGTGATGTTCGACCGCTCGAAGTCGAGCAGCGTCATGCCGACGTACCAGCCGCGGTTCTCCTCGCCGACGCGGTCCTTCACCGGCACGCGGACGTCCTCGAAGAAGGTCTCGTTGAAGACGTGGCGGCCGGAGAGGTCGATCAGCGGGCGGATCGAGATGCCCGGCAGGTCCTTCTTCATCAGGAGGAAGGAGATGCCGCGGTGCTTCGGGGCGTCCGGGTCCGTGCGGGCGAGCACGTAGAGGTGGTCCGCGTACTGCGCGCCGGAGGTCCAGATCTTCTGGCCGTTCAGCACGTACTCGTCACCGTCGCGGATGGCGCGGGTCTGGAGCGAGGCGAGGTCAGAGCCGGCGCCCGGCTCCGAGTAGCCCTGCCGCCAGTTGGCGGAACCATCCAGGATCTTGGTGAGGTGCTCTTCCTTCTGCTCCGGCGTGCCGTGCACGATGAGCGTCGGGCCGAGCTGAGACACGCCCTGGCCACCGACCGTCGGGGCGGCAGCCTTCGCCATCTCCATCTTGAAGATGAACTGCTCCATCGGGGTCAGGCCGGCTCCGCCGTACTCCTTCGGCCAGTGAGGAGCGACCCAGCCGTGCTCCGCCAGCGCGCCCGCCCAGTCCTTGGCGGCCTGCTGCGCCTGCGGGTCCTCGGACATGCGGTCCGCTTCCCAGCCAGCGCCTTCCTCGTCGCTCTCGCCGTCGCGGTACCGGGCCGGCAGGCGCGTCTCGATGACGTTCGCCACCTTGGCACGGAACTCCGCCTGTTCGGCGTTGTCGCTCCAGTCCATGTTGTCCCTCCGCCTATCAAGGCTGTCGTTGCGTTTGGAGTGGAATCTCAGGTGATATCCGGCGCAATTCTAACGCGCACGTCAGGGGCTTCAACCCCTTGCCCGCGTGCCGGGGGGTGGCACGCACTGCCAACATCGGGCCGGCGAGCTGCCTACACCCGCTCCGAGATCTGGTAGCGCGACAGCACACGCACGGCGTACAGGCTCCCGAGGACCACGAGGAGCGTCAGCAGGACCACCGCCGGCGTCGCCGCGAGCGACCGTGAGAGGGCCTCGTGGGAGACCTCGGTCAGACCGTCCGCGATGCCGACCGTGTAGGCGCGGACGCTGAGGAACCGAACTCCGCTGATGAACTGGGAGATGATCGCCTCCCAGACGAACACGTACGCCAGGCCGATGATCAGCGACCGACTGAAGCGCAGGCTGAGGGCCACGAAGATCACCACGTAGGCGAGCGCGCCGGAGATGGTGGCTGCGACGAATGCCGGGATGAGCGAGGTCCCCTCCTCGCCGGCAAGCACGAGCAGGCCCGCCCCGAGCACGGAGATCAGCACGACCGCGACCGTGAGCATCCAGGCCGCCAGCACCTTCGCGACGATGACCTTCCACCGTGCGAGCGGCTTCGCCAGCAGGTAGGCGATGGTGCCTTCCTCGATGTCCTGGCCGAGCGCGGAGGTGCCGATCAGCAGCGCCGTGAGCGGCAGCACGAGGTTCACGACGAACGTCGCGAGGATGCCGGACGCGAACTGGGAGGGTTCCGGGCTGCCCTCGCCCGCTGCGATGCGGTAGATGACGGAGACGAGCACCGGGACGAGCGCCAGGAGCACGAGCAGCACGATCCGCCGCTGCCGCGTGAGCTGCCGCAGCGTGACGCCGGCGATGAGCGAGATCACGCTTCACCCCCCGACCCGCCGCGCACCCCGGCGACGAGGTACTCGAACACGCTCTCGAGCGACTCATCGCTCGGCGCGATCTCGCGCAGCGTGATGCCGGCTCCCTGCGCGATCCGTGGCGCTTCGAGGGTGAACCGGCCGTAGTCGTTGGTGCGGACGAGCAGGCGTCCGTCCACCAGCTCGACGCCGGTCACGGCGAGGTCTCCGACGAGCGCCTGCGCGAGACGTCGGTTGTCCGTGGAGTCGATGCGGAACGTGTGGGGGCGGTCCACCATCAGGCGGCGGATCGCCCGGAAGTCGCCGGAGGCGGCGAGGCGTCCCGAGACGATCACGAGGACGCGGTCGCCGAGCCGCTCCATCTCCTCGAGGATGTGGCTCGAGAAGACGATCGTCCGTCCCTCCCGCGCCATCGCGCGGAGCATGTCGATCATGTGCAGCCGCTGGCGCGGGTCGGCGCCGTTGAACGGCTCGTCGAGGATCAGTACCTGCGGGTCGTGGACGATGGCGGCGGCGATCTTGATGCGCTGCTTCATGCCCTTCGAGTAGCCCCCGGTCTGCCGGTCCTGCGCGTACGCCATGTCGACGCGTTCGATCGCCTGCCTCGTCGCAGCGACCGGGTCCGGCAGGCCGTGGAGCTTCGCGTTCATCAGGACGAAGTCCCAGCCGCTCAACGTCCCGTAGACGGCCTCGCGCTCGAGGACGATCCCGAGCTTCCGGTAGATCTCGGGGTTTCCAGCCGTCGGCTCGCCCAGGACGCTGACCTCGCCGGAGGAGGCACGGAGCAGCCCGGCCATCATGTGCAGCAGCGTGGACTTGCCGGCCCCGTTCGGCCCGAGCAGCCCCGTGATCCCGGGCCCGATCTCGAACGACACGTCGTTCACGGCGACGACGTTGCCGTACCACTTCGAGACCTCGGTGAGGCCGATGACGGGCGCCGGAACGCCGGTCTGCCGTGCCGCCTCGGGCGTCGTCTCGGTGGTCATGCCTGCACCTTCGCGTACCGGCGGAGCAGGAGGCCCGTGCAGGCAAGCCCGAGCACGGCTGCGGCGAGGGCGAACCAGCCGGTCGCGTACCCGCTCAGATCCACAATGGAGCCGTTGTCGCGGACGTCCGTGCGGAACATCCAGTACGTCAGCCCATCCACCAGGTCGAAGGGGCTGAGGAACGCCGACGCGTCCGTCCACGCGGTCTCGAACTCCTGCACGAACACCGCCGCGATCGCCGTCGGCAGCAGGAACGCGACGATGATCCCGACCGTGGCAAAGGCCCGCTGGGGCGTCTGCGCCGCGATGAACGTGCCGATCGCGGCGATGAGCCAGGACCCGAAGATCGCCGTGCCCACGATCGGCAAGAGCTCGTGCCAGTGGTCCGAGGCGAAGGCGGCGAAGTCGTCCGTCGACAGCGCGTTCCCGATGAACAGCAGCAGTTGCGGCACGAGCGTGATCGCCAGCATCGCCGTCGTCATCGCCGCGAGCTTGCCGAGGGCGTAGTCGTAGCGGCTCATCGGCCGCGTGAAGTAAAGCGTCAGCGCGCGCGTCCGCTGATCGCGGCCCACGACGTCCGGCGCGACGACGCCCACGTAGAGGGCGAGGATGAACTTGACCCCGCTGTAGTAGTCGTCATGCCGGGTGAGCTCGATCTCACCGGCGGGGATGAGCGCACCGATCACGATCTGGAGGAGCGCCGGCACCAGCGCGATGAAGATCAGGATCGCGGGGCCGACCTTCGCGCTCCAGCTCCGCCCAAGGCCGAACGCCGCACGAAGGCTTTCCCGGAACAGGGCGAAGATCGCGTGCCGCCGGCCGAGCCGGATCCCCTCGTACCGTCGGTAGCCGAGGTCGTAGATCGAGCTCGACTCGTCGGGTGCCTGCGCGAGGGGGTGCTGGCTGGTCACGCGTCGACCTCCGCGGAGTCGACCCGGAACAGGTCCTCCAGGGTGTGGCGCCGCTGCTGGATGCGGACGAGGCCAAGCTGCAGATCGACGATGGAGTCGCGCACGAGGTCGTACGGAGCCACGCCGTCCGGCCGCAGGAAGATGCTCCGGCCCTCGGTGGTGACTTCGATCCCCGCGGCTGCGAGGCGGGCGGCCAGGAGGGCAGGGTCGCCGGTCACCTCGACCTCGAGCGTCTCGGTCGCGGCGGTGAACTCGGCCACGGAGCCCTGGTGGAGGAGCTTCCCGGCGTCGATCACGATCAGCTGGTCGCACGTGCGCTCGATCTCTCCGAGCAGGTGCGTCGCCATGACAATCGTGATCCCCATCTGGTGCCCGGTGCGGCGGATCAGGTCAAGCATGTCGTCCCGGCCAGCGGGATCGAGGCCATTCGTTGGCTCGTCGAGGAACACGATGCGCGGGTCGTGCACGAGCGCCTGCGCGAGCTTCGCGCGCTGCTTCATGCCGGTGGAGTAGCCGGCGATCTGCCGGTACCGCGCCTCGAACAGACCGGCATACCGGAGCGCCTCGGACGCGCGCTCGCGCGAGGCGGATGCGGGGAGACCGGAGACCTGCGCCATGTGCGCGACAAACTCGGTCGCGTTCATCTCCGGCGGCAGGCAGTCATGCTCGGGCATGTAGCCGACGTACTGGCGCAAGTCGAGGCCCTGCGAGCGGATGTCGAAGCCGAGGACGCTCGCGCCGCCCGACGTGGGCTGGATGAGCCCGAGCAGCAGCTTGATGAGCGTGCTCTTCCCCGCCCCGTTCGCCCCGACCAGCCCGACAATGCCCGGCTCGATCGAGACGTTCAGCTCGTCGAGCGCGCGCACCGAGGAGTAGTGCTTGCTCAGGGCGTTGGTTTCGAAGACCGGCATTCCGAACCCCAGGTGTCGCGCTCGGCGGCAGACGCCGTCTCGAGGATAAGCGAACCCACGTCGTCGTAAAGTGCTCTGCGGTATGAAGTCGCTCGGGGCCGTCGCCTGACCGTGGCGGTTATGGCCGTCGCGGCTCTGGCCGTCAAGGCTGAACGCCGACCAGAACGGTAGCCGCTACGCAGGGAGCCCGCCTCCTCCGAATGGAGGAGGCGGGCTCCCTCCTGAGTCTGATTCCGGGGGGAACCCCGGTCAGGCTGGCTGCGCGCGGCTACCCGCGCGGCAGACCGAGGCCGCGGGTCGCGATGATGTTGCGCTGGATCTCCGACGTACCGGCCGCGATCGTTGAGGAGACGCTCACGAGGTACTGGTTGGTCAGCTTCGAGCCCATCGGCGCGCGGCTGTCCTCCTCGTCGTAGATCTGGCCGTAGAGGCCGAACACGCGCGTCCCGGTGACAGCGATCTTCTGGCTCATCTCGGAGTTGAAGAGCTTCGAGACAGACGCCTCGTAGTTCGGGATCAGGCCGCGATCCTGCATCGAGATGATGCGGAACGAGAAGTTGAACATCACGTCCGTCTCGATGTAGCGGTCCGCGACGTTGAGGCGGTTCGCCACGTAGCCCGGCGCCCGGCGCTTCCCCTCGTCCGTCTTGAGGTACTCCCGCAGGTCGTCCAGCGTGCGGCGGGACGACACGGCGCCGGTGATGTTCGACCGCTCGAAGTCGAGCAGCGTCATCCCGACGTACCAGCCCCGGTTTTCCTCCCCCACGCGGTTGCTCGCCGGCACGCGGACGTCCTCGAAGAACGTCTCGTTGAAGTGGTGCCGCCCGCTCATGTCGATCAGCGGGCGGATCGAGATGCCCGGCGTCTTCTTGTCCACGAGCAGGAACGAGATTCCGCGGTGCTTCGGCGCATCCGGGTCGGTGCGGGTCAGGACGTACAGCCAGTCGGCGAGGTGTGCGAGTGACGTCCAGATCTTCTGGCCGTTGATCACGTAGTCGTCGCCGTCGCGGATGGCACGCGTCTGCAGCGAGGCGAGGTCAGAGCCGGCACCCGGCTCCGAGTAGCCCTGCCGCCAGTCCACCTCGCCGGAGAGGATCTTCGGCAGGTGCTGCGCCTTCTGCTCGTCGGTCCCGTGGACGATGAGCGTCGGACCGAGCTGGGACACGCCCTGGCCGCCGACGGACGGGGCGTCCGCCCGCGCCATCTCCATCTTGAAGATGAACTGCTCCATCGGGCTCAGGCCAGCGCCGCCGTACTCCTTCGGCCAGTGCGGGGCGACCCAGCCTTCCTTCGCGAGCGCCTGCGTCCACTGGCGCGCGTCTTCACGGCGGCTCTCGTCCTCGTTGTTCCGGTCGCGCTCCCAGTCGCCCTTGCCGGCCTTGTAGCGCGGCGGCATCTGGTCGATGACGCTCTGCACCCGGGCTCGGAAGGCAGCCTGTTCCGGGCTGTCGCTCCAGTCCATCGTGTCCCCCTCACTCCTCGACGCGCCGCGAGCGGGCGCACCGACGTTCAATGTCGCGCGCGGAGTCTACGCCTACGAATGTGATGCTGTGAATTGAAGCGGTTGCCACTGAGGGACGCCTCCCCATGCGTCCCCATGCGTCCTAGCGCATGAACCGCTGGATGGCCGCCCCGCCGACGGCGCCGCCGCCCACCGCGAGCAGGAGCACCCACGCGAGACGATCGGGCGTGCTCGACGCCCGCGCAGCGTCCTCCGCGCTGCCCTTCGCGGCGTCCGCGTCGCCCGTCCCTGACGCCCCCGAGGGCGTCCCTGCGGCCTCGCCGGCCGCCAGTGGCGCGTGCACCCCGGGGGTGGCGGGCCCAACCGCCTCCCCGGCCAGCAGACCGTCGCGGTCAAACCAGCGCTGTACGGCCTCGCCGGCCCGGGGGAGGAGCCCCGTACCGGAGCCCCAGGCGACGAGGTCCACCGCGGCGCCCGCCGCGTCGAGGAGTTCCAGCCGATCACCGTCATTTCCCAGGCCGTTGCCGATTGCCCCCTCGATGCGCAGGTCCGCGTCCACCTCGGCGCGCCGGCCCGCGACGACCGCGCTCGCGCCTGCCGGAATGATCAGCGACGGGAGCACGGTCTCGCCCTGCCCGTCGCGCAACCACATCCCCGCGATGTCGACCGGCTCATCGCCCACGTTGGTGAGTTCCACCCACTCGTACTCGGCGTCCCGGTCAGGCTGGACCGGGTCAGGCAGCACCTCCGTGATCCGCACCCACGCCTGCCGGGCGACGTCGGTCGACGCGACCACGCCAGCCGAGGGTCCCCGGCCCGAGCGGCCTCCCGCGCCCGTCGCGGTGGTCGGCGGCGTCCCCGTGCTCCCCGGCGTCGTGGTTGTCGAGGTCGTGGTTGTCGAGGTCGCGGTCGGCGTGGGAGCGGGGGCTGTGCTCCGCGCGAACGTCACATCGTCGATCGCGAGCGACGCTCCACCGGCGTCCAGCGGCTGGACGAGGATGCGGATGCGGGCACTCGACGCCCTCGAGGGCGCGCGCACGGGGCCGGTGCCGACCCGGCTGCCGCCGGCCCGCATCGACGCGGCGCCGGTGGCGCCGACGGAGCCGGAGTCGTCGGTCTCGATCTGACTCCCGCTCCCGTCCGCCGACGCGTACCAAGCGATCCGCACCCAGGCGGCGCGAACGCCATCGACAGGCGCGAGGATCGCCGTCGCCTCGTACCACTGCCCGGGGGTGACCTGAACCGCCTGCTCGACCCAGGCCGACGACGCACTCTCGGCATGGAGCACCAGCGTTGGCGGGGGCAGGCCCGGCACCAACGCGACCTCGGCCCATCCCCGCGTCGAGTCCCAGCCCTCGGCCCCCGCGTCGAACGAGCTGTTCCAGAGCGACGCACCGACTGGCCGCGGGGTCGCCGACGAGGACGCTGCCGTCGCCGGCGTACTCGTCGGCCCCGGGGTCTTCGTCGCGGTTGGTGTCGGCGTCTTCGTAGGTGTCGCCGGGGCTGACGTCGCCGTCGGGGTCGGCGTCGGCGTTTGCGGAGGCGGCTGCAGCGTCGGCACCTCCGTGGGAGGTGGCGCGACGGACTGGACGAGCACCACGCCGTCGACCGCGAACGTCGCCCCCGGAGCATCGGCGTTCGCCTCGAAGACCGCTCTAGCGTATGCGCTCCCGGCAGGTGCGACGTACTCCACGGAGACGCGTCGATACGAGGCGTCATCCCCGGAGAGAGGCGGCGAGGACTCGGAGTGGAGCAGCGTCCCATCGCCATCGAGGAACTCGATCGCGAGCGAGACCGTGATCCCCGGATCGTCGTCGAGCACCCACCCTTCGAGGGCGTACCCGCCGCCGGGCAGGATCCGCGGACTGAGCCACCAGAGGGATCGGAGCTCCACGTGCGCTGACTCGGCGGCGGTCAGCCTGCCCGCGCTCGGCCCCTGCACCCCGCCGGCTGTCGAATCGACCTCGAACGACCCGCCAGCTGTCGCGACCCAGCCGTCCGTGCCGCCCTCAAAGTCACCGTTGGTGAGGAATCCCGCCTGCGCCGAGGCGCGCCCCGCCAGGAGCGCCATGACCGCCACGCACCCGACTGCCACCAGGCCGAGGAACGGCGCGGGCACGCGGATGCGAGGCTGCGGACGCTGGGGAGGCTCGTCCATGGCCGCGGCACGCTAGCACGAGCGAACGACGGCCGGGTGCCCCTCGGCGCGATTCTCGTCGGGGTACGAAACGAGGCCGCCCCTGCGGGGAAGGGCGGCCTCGGGATGTGGGGGACCGGGGAACGTGCGGCCGGGGCCGCGGGAGGTGCTAGCGAATCGTCAACTGGTAGTCGGGGACGATGTACTGATAGGACGCCGGTGCGCCCTCGCCAGTTCCCCCGGTGCCGCCCGAGTTTCCGCCGCCACCGCCGTTACCTGTCCCGCCGTCGTTCGCGGCGAAGAAGCCGCCGAAGTAGAAGAATGCGGCCACGATGCTGACGAGCAGTGCGACCACCACCCCGATCACCATCCCGGCGTCAGGTCCGCCGGTTTCCTCGTAGGTTAGGTGGACATGTTCGTGACTCATCATGCAACCCTCGTTTCGACCGGATACCAACCGCAATGAGCGGTTCGTAGTGGCGACAAGTTACGGGTCATGGAGTTGCGAACATGCGCCGCTGATCCGTCCGCGATCTCACAGAAACGTTACGGATAGCGGAGCGGTCAGTGGTTCGATACGCCGCCGCTACACCATCGGCCACGGGACGACACGGCGAGGAAACGTCTCCATGTCCGGCAGGACCGGGTGATCGAGATAGAAGGCGATCCGATCGAGTAGCGCGGCGACCTCGCGACGGCTCAGCCGGTCGACCAGCGGCTGAGCCGTGGGGTCGCCGGCGGCGATGCAGCCGCGGACCCGCCGCAGGTCGTCGAGCCATCCCGACGGGATTTCAGTGTCCGCGAAGTCCCAGATCACCGTGCGGAACTTCTCCAGCTCGTGGAAGCAGAGCCCGTTGTCGATCCCCCAGATGCGAGGACCGGAGGCGGCATCCTCGAGCAGCAGGTGGCCGCCCTTGCGGTCGGCGTTGTTCGCAACCAGGTCGAACACCGCGAAGCGGACGAACTGCCAGTCGAACTCGTCGTGGTCGCGCAGCTCGAAGTAGTGCTGGCGAGGGTCGTGCTCGATGAACAGCTGCAACGAGCCAACACCGTGCGGCCCCTCGGCCTGCACCGTCGGCGGGACCATGTCCCAGCCAAGCAGCCGGGCAAACTCGTATGCGGCGACCTCGCGCTGGTACAGGTTCGGCGGGAAGTCGTACAGGGGCTGCTCGCCGGCGGCCGGCTTGTAGATCCCGAGGCCGTGGCCGTGCTCGGGGTGCTCGAGGTCCGCAAGGAACACGTAGTTCGACGAGTGCTGGATCAGCCGCAGCTCCCCGAACTCGGCCTCCGCCAGGGCGGACTCCACCCAGGCGGCGTCCGCCTTCCAGGGATTGAGGAGCGGCGAGTTGGACGCCACCGCCTACTCCTTCTTCACGACCTCGCGCGTCGCAACGCCAAGCCCGACCCGCATCGCCTCCACATGCATCATCATCATCGCGACTGTCGGGAGTGACTCGTCCAGCGCCTTGCGGGCCGCCTCGACCGTGGCATCGTCGAGGCCGGCCTCGTGGAGGGCCTCCGGGTTCGCGCGCAGCGGCTCCGCCAGGAACCGGGCGCCGGATCGCGCGTAGTAGTAGAGGCCACGCCCGCGCCGACGGAAGTCCGGATACGCCGCCAGGTGCTGCAACTCCTGCCACGCCACCTCGAGGTAGCCCGGGGTGGTGGCGACCGCGCGATAGAGGTCGGGGGGCGCCGAGAGTCCAAGCGCCGCCACAACCTCCGGCAGGGGCGGCGTGTCGGCCGGCGCCGAGGGCACCTCGGTGGCGAGGTGCCGCTCCTCCCGCTCGGCCAGCGGGCGCGGGTCGGGCTTTCCGTAGCCACCGACCCGCGGCCGGCCCATGGACTCCGCGAGCGCCGCGACGATCAGCAGCACCTGCGGCTGGACGTAATGGAAGACGTCGATGACACCAGCGAGCGCCTCGACGTCGCCCTCGCTGGCGCCAGCGGCGGCAAGATCTTCCCGCGTGAACACCGGCTCGTAGACCTGTTCGACAGCGTCGAGCGCCATGTCCGTCATGTACATCGCGCTGCCGAGGAAGCCCGCCGTCTCCACCGAGCTGCGGACGCGCGGCCACACCACTTCGAGATACCCGTCGACCGACGCGAGCCGTTCGACCGCGTCCGGGAGGTACGGCGATCTGAGGGCGAGCCGGATCTCCTCGCGGATCCCGGTCACGACCGGCCCCCGCCGATCACCCGTCGCCAGAACGAGGGCTTGCGGGACCGCTCCTTGATGAGGGCCACCCCCTCGGCGGTCCCCACCACGATCGCGCCCCGCCAGTCGCGGAGGGACGGCGCGCGCTCCTCGCGGACGCCGGCCGGGAGACGCGCGGGCGGCTCAAACCGCTCGAACGGCTTCCAGCCGTCGCGGTCGCGCGTCCACACCTGGCGCCCGGCGGCGCGGATGAGCGGGATCGCGCCGGCCACGTCCCAGATCTTCGGCACCCAGAAGGGCGCTGCGGCAAACACCCCGGCCGCCACGTACGCCCCCTCGATCGCCATCGAACCGGTGACGCGGTGGTCCCATGCCCGGGTTCCCGGCGAGGAGCCACCCGGCGCCGCCGCGAGCGCGCGCTTCACCTTCGTCGCGCGCTCCGGCGAGACCTCGCGGCCATCGAGGTGGAGCGGGCCGCCCTCCTGCGCGTGGTACACGCCCGGACGCAGGACGTGCGTCGTCGCGCACCACACCGCCCCGACGACCGGCCGGCCGTGCTGCAGCACGCCGATCGAGACGGCGAAGAGTGGAAAGCCGTTCACGAAGTTCGCGGTGCCGTCGACCGGGTCGAGCACCCAGACGAACTCGGTGTCGGGCGCGGGCTGAGTCGCATCCTCCTCGCCCACGACGACATGGGCGGGGAACTCGGCGGCGACGCGCTCGCGGAGGAGCTGCTCCACGGCGCGGTCGACCTCCGAGACGGGGTCGTTCGTGTTCTCCTTGCCCCTCGCGTCCGCCTTGTACTCGACGAGCACCTCGCGCTCGAGCTGCTCCGTCGCAAACGCGCCGGCCTCCGCGGCCAGCGCCGCGGCGAGGGCTTCGATGCGATCGAGGAGATCCGTCACCCGGCCCTCTTCATACAGCTCAGGCCTTCCGTCCCCAGTCCGTGCCGACGAGCAGGATGCGGCCGCGCTGATGCCGGACGAGCGAGTGGCGCTTCTGGTAGGCATCCACCACCTCGACGGGCGCATTCGCCGTCACCGGTCGCGCGCACTGGTACCAGAGCGAGATCGTCGGGAAGGCGAACCACGTGGTGATCTCGTTCGACGCGCCCATCAGGTTGTGCCCGATCGCGATCCCACGGCCGCCCTGCGACTCCAGCCACGGCCAGACGATCTGCGTCGAGAGGCGGATGAACTCGTCGCGGGTGCCCTCGGAGAGCGCGATGGTGCGCTCGGAGATCACGGAGCCGCGCCCGAACGTCAGCGGTTCGTCCGCGAGTCGCTGACCGGCCCGCCGGAAGAACGGCGTCGGGTGGGTCGCCTCCTCCACCAGCTCGAACGGATAGGCGCGAGAGGACGTCACGAGGGTGTTCCGGGTGGCGAACTTGCTCCGGAGCTCCTCGGTCTCCTGCATGATCGCCGGGTCGTCGTAGAACGAGCGTGCCTGCTTGATCGCATTCAGGCTGGAGCCGCCCCGCGTGGCCTCCCAGTGGTCGAAGTCCGCGTACGCGGTATGCGTGACCAGCGGCACCGAGTCGTCGCCGAAGGCCCAGGACCCGAACGCGACCATCGGAGCTCCGAAGTGGAGGAAGGTCGGCCAGAGGCCCTCGCGGCTCTGCCGCTCGAACTCTTCCTTGTGTTCCGGCAGGACGGTGAATTCGCGCTGGACGAGGATCATGCGGCTCCCCTTTGGACCCCAGGAACGTTCGGATGATGCGTCCCTGCCAGCATATCCCCGCTTCAGGTAGCCTCATCCCCATGCCCTACGACGAAGAACGCGACGACGGCCTGGAGTCTGACGGGTGGGTCGAGTCCACCGAGGGCGACCTCGATCCGGACCTGACGGAGGAGGCGGGATACCTCGCGTGGGAGCCGCCGGAGGGCCGCCGCTGGCTTCCATTGCTCGGCAAGCTCGCGGCGATCGTCCTCGTCATCGCGCTTCTCGGGGGCGTGGTCCTGCCGGCCGTGTTCTAGCGGCGTCCTCAGGGCATCATCGGGGCGTCATGGCGACCCTGTCCCCCGGTGCTAGCATCGCCCCGCTCGAGGGGAGTCCGATCATGGCCGAGGTTCCTCGCCCGCTGCCGGCGGCGACACCGGAGACGCAGGAGTTCTTCGACGGACTGAAGCGGCACGAGCTGCGGATCCAGCGCTGCAACACCTGCGGACGCGGCTACTTCTACCCTCGACCCTTCTGCCCGAGGCCCGGCTGCCACTCGCGCGACGTCGCGTGGATCACCGCCAGCGGCCACGGCACGCTCTACTCCTACGTGATCGCCCACCGTGGCCACCCGGCGTTCGAGACGCCCTACGTCATCGCCGTCGTCGAGCTCGAGGAGGGCGGGCGCATGATGACGAACATCGTCGGCATCGACGAACCGACCCCCGAGGCGCTCCCGGCCGGGGCGCCGGTCGAGATCGTGTACGAGGACCACGGCGAGGTGACCCTGCCGCTCTTCCGGCTCGCGACGGGAGGCCGGTAATGGGCGACCTCACCGCCCTCCGCCACCGCGTCGCGATCGTCGGCGCTGCCGAGACCAACGAGGTCGGCGTGCTGCCGAACCACTCCTTGCTGCAACTGCACGCGGAGTCCGCGTTCAACGCGCTCGATGACGCCGGCCTCACGCTCGACGACGTCGACGGCATCGCGACCGCCGGCGTGTCCGTCGCCCAGCTCACGGAGTACCTCGGGATCATGCCCCGCTGGATCGACGGCACCGCCGTCGGTGGCGGGTCGTTCCTCATGCACGTCGGACACGCCGCAGCGGCGATCGCCGCCGGGTACTGCGATACGGTGCTCATCACGCACGGCGAGTCGGGACGCTCGAGGGTCGGCGCGGCCGCGCCCGCCCGCGCGCCCTCGCAGCCGTCGGGCCAGTTCGAGGCGCCGTTCGGCGTCGCCGGCCCCCCGACGATGTTCTCGGTCCCGATCGTGCGGCACATGCAGCAGTACGGCACCACCGAGGAGCACCTGGCCGCCGTCTCCGTCGCGACGCGCCAGTGGGCGGAGCGCAACCCCCGCGCGATGATGCGCGACCCGATCACCGTGCAGGACGTGCTTGACTCGCGGCTCATCGCCTGGCCGCTCCACCTGCTCAACTGCTGCCTCGTCACGGACGGCGGGGGCGCGCTCGTCCTCGTCTCCGAGGAGCGCGCGAAGGACTTCCCGAAGCCGCCGGTCTACGTCCTCGGCCGGGGCGAGTCCGCCCAACACACGAACATCTCGCAGATGTGGGACTTCGCGGAGTGGACCGCCGCCGCCCGCGTCACCGGCCCGGACGCCTTCCGCATGGCCGGGCTCGGCCACGCGGACATCGACCACCTCATGCTCTACGACGCCTTCTCGCACACGCCGATCTACGCCCTCGAGGCGCTGGGCTTCGTCGGCCCGGGCGAGGGCGGCCCCTGGTTCGCCGAGATGCACTCCGCCCCGGGCGGTGACCTGCCGGTGAACACCAACGGCGGCGGACTCTCCTACACGCACACCGGCATGTACGGCATGTTCGCGATCCAGGAGGCCGTCCGGCAGCTCCGCGGCGAAGCCGCGGCCCAGCTCGACGACGTGCACACCTCGCTCGTCCACGCCCCCGCCGGCATGTTCTCGGGCACCGCGACGCTCATCCTCGGCAACGAGTAGGGGCGCGCGCAGCCCCTGGCCTAGACTCCCCTCGAACCTCGCGAGGAGTCCCATGCCCGATCCCGAACCGATCCCGGTCCTCGACGCGCTGCACTCGACGCCGGCGCGTCGCTACCTGAAGCCCGACCCTATCCCCACCGAAGTGATCCGCGCGCTCCTCGATGCGGCGATCGGCGGGCCGTCCGGCGGCAACACCCAGGCGTGGGCGTGGATGGTCGTCACCGACCCGGAGCTGAAGCGCCCGATCGCGGAGTGGTACCGCGAGGGCTGGGAGCGTGCCTACGGCAGCCGCCGCGAGGCGATCCTCGCCTCGGACGATGGGCTGGGATTGGGGAAGCGGAACTTCCTCAGCGCGGAGCACCTCGCGAACCACCTGGAGGAGGCGCCCGTCTGGATCATCCCGATCCTGCGGGGCGCCGCGAAAAGCCAGAGCCCGCGCGCGGGTTCCTCGATCTACGGAGCCGTGCAACAGCTCATGCTCGCCGCCCGCGCCTACGGCATCGGTGCGACGCTCACGAGCCTCTACGCCGGGCACGAGGACCACGTGAAGCGGCTCCTCGGCATCCCCGAGAGCGACCTCACGATGGCACTCATCCCGCTGGGCTACCCGGCCCGCGGCCGCTGGGCCGAGCCGAAGCGCCGGCCGGTCGAGGAGGTCGCGCATCTCAACTCGTGGGGAAACCACTGGCCGGGGACGTCGCCGTAGCCGTCCCCGTCGCCGAGGCTGCGCGGGCCCTCCCGCGCCGGCCCGCCGTCGCTAGACTGCCCCCGCTGCGAAGGAGCGATCGATGCCCGACGTCCGCACCACCATCGAGACCGTCCTCGGCCCGATCGACCCGGCTGACCTGGGCTTCACCCTCAGCCACGAGCACACGCCACGGCCACCCGCCGTCCTCGGCGCCGAGTACCCGTGGATGTTCAACATCGACGAGATGCGGCAGCGCGGCATCGATGAGCTAACGGAGGCGAAGCAGGGCGGCGTCGACGCGATCATCGACCTGAGCACGCCGGACCTCGGGCGCTCCATGGCCCTCAGCGTGGACTACGCGAAGGCGAGCGGCGTCCACATCGTGGTGGCGACGGGCATCTGGCGCGAGGTGCCCCGCCAGCTGCGCGCGATGACCCCGGAGCAGGTCGCCGAGATCTTCGTCCGCGAGATCACCGTCGGCATCCAGGACACGGGCATCAAGGCCGGCGTCATCAAGTGCGCCTCAGACACGGAGGGCGTCTCACCGGCCGCCGAGATCATCCTCCGCGCCGCCGCGATCGCGTCGAACGAGACGGGCTGCCCGATCAGCACGCACCAGTGGGCGCCCCTCCAGGTCGGGCGCCAGCAGGCGGACATCCTGAAGGACGCCGGCGCGGACATGAACCGCGTGTGCATCGGCCACAGCGCCGACACCACCGACGTCGACTACCTCGAAGGCATGCTCAAGGACGGCGTCTGGCTCTCGATGGACCGCTACCCCGGCGGCACCGTGATCGGCGCCGACGGCGTGCAGCGCCGCCCGACGTGGCAGGAGCGCAACGCCACCGTCCACGCGCTCATCGACCGCGGCTGGGCGAACCGCCTGATGCTCGGCCACGACTACGCGCCGGGCCTCCAGCCCCGCGACTTCCCGACGCGCTACCTGTTCCTCAGCACCACCGCGATCCCCGGCCTCCTCGCGGACGGCGTCCCCCAGGCCACCATCGACACGATGATGCGCGAAGTGCCCCGCGCGTTCCTCACCGGCGCGCGGGTGGAGGGATGAGCGGCGTCACGCCGCTGGAGCGAAGCCCTCTCGACCTTCGAGAAGACGGCGGCCGGGGCCGAGCGCGCGCTGGATCACCTCGCGGGCGTGCGCGTACTCGGCCGGTCCCCAACCGTCCGCCTGCGCCATCGCCAGCGTCTCAACGCGCGTACCCGTCGCGTAGAGCGGGCCGGGTGGCGCCATGAACTGGCTCACGTACTCCGCCGCGTCGAGCTCGGCGACGGTCGCGGCGAAGCCCTCGATGTCCGCGAGCGGGAGCATCGGACTGATCGAGATGCCGATCGCGATCCCCGCATCCGCGAGCGCGCGCGCCGCCGACAGGCGCGCCCTGATCGCCGGAGCATGCGGCTCGTAGCGGAGCCGCACGTCCTCGGAGTCCGTGGTCACGGTGATGTTCACGCGGAGGTGCTCGAACCGGCGCAGCAGGTCGATGTCCCGCGTCACGATCGGGCTCCGCGTCTGCACGGTGAGCCGAGGCTGTACGCCAGACGCGAGCATCGCCTCGAGGATGGAACCCGTGATTCGGAGCCGCTGTTCCGCGGGCTGGTACGGATCGGTCGCGCTCGACATGTAGACCGCGTCGCCATCCTCGAGATCACCACGACGAACGGCCTTCGAGGTCAGCGTCGAAGCGTTCTGCTTCGCCACGGCCCATTCGCCCCAGCTCTCGCGCTTCGCGGGCGTCGGAGCGAAGAAGCGTGCGTAGCAGTATTCGCAGGCGAACCGGCAGCCCGAGTACGGGTTCAGCGAGTAGCGGTACTTCCGGATGAAGCCGGTGGCCGGCGTGAGGATCGTGCGCGCGTCCGCCAGCGTGACACCGGCTGGCAACGGCCTCGGCGGCGCTGGGTCATAGAGCGCGGAAGCTTCGAGGAGTTGCGCCTGCGTCATGCCTCGGACGGTACGCGTCTGAGGTTCAGCGCCAATGGTGACGTGTCAGTCGCAGCCGTCCGCGCAGCGCGCTACGCCGCCGTCGGCGCGAGGCAGGTGGCGTGGCCGCAGTCGCACTCCATCTCGCCCTGCGAGCACGGACACGCCGGGGTGCATTCGCCACCGCCGACGATGCCCAGGGCCTGCAGCGCCTTCACGACGATGCCGATGAGCAGGGCGAAGACGACGAAGCGGCGGATGAAGCGCATGACGAGTCCCTTCGGGCGCATTGACCATGGTACGGGGCGAGGGCGTTCGGGCCATTACCGGATGGTGGCGATCCGACGCGCCCGCCTACGGCCCGACCTCCACCGCCCCGTCGAGGGGCGCTCCGTCGAGCGCATCGGGCGACGAGAACTGCTCCCGGTAGAGCGAGGCGTAGAGACCGCCGCGGGCCAGGAGGTCCTCGTGCGTCCCGCGCTCGACGACACGGCCGCCGTCGAGCACGAGGATGAGGTCGGCCGCGACGACCGTCGAGAGGCGGTGGGCGATGACCACCGTCGTCCGTCCCCGGGCGAGGACGGCCATCGCCTCGCGGATCTCCCGCTCCAGGCGCGAGTCGAGCGAGGACGTCGCCTCGTCGAGGATGAGCACCGGCGGATCCTTGAGCACTGCGCGGGCAATGGCGACGCGCTGCTTCTCGCCGCCGGAGAGCCGGAAGCCGCGCTCTCCCACGACGGTCTCGAGGCCCTGGGGAAGCCGGTCGATCAGCGGCTTGAGGCCCGCCATCCTCGCCGCCTCGCGCACCTCGTCATCGGCCGCGTCGAGACGCCCGTAGCGGATGTTGTCCTTTAGCGAGGCGTGGAACAGGTAGGTCTCCTGCATCACCGCGCCGACGTTCGCGCTGATCGAGGCCAGGCTCAGGGCGCGCAGGTCGTGGCCGTCGAGGCTGACGGAGCCGCGCGTTGGGTCGTAGAAACGCTGCAGGAGGTAGGTCACCGTGGTCTTGCCGGCGCCCGACGGCCCGACGAGCGCCACCATCTGGCCCGGCGCCGCCTCGAACGACACGCCCTCGAGGGCGTTCCGGCCGTCGACGTAGGAGAAGGTGACGCCCTCGAAAGCGACGCGCCCCTGCGCGCGCGGCAGGTCGACCGCGTCCGGGCGCTCCTCCACCTCCACGGGCAAGTCGAGGTACTCGAAGATGCGCTCGAACAGCGCGGCGGAGGAGAGCAGCGTGGTGTTGAGCCGCGCGATGGTCGCGAACGGGCCGAACACCTGCTGCGCGAGCATAGCGAACGCGACCACGTCGCCGACCGACACGGCGTTCCCGCCGAGGACGGCGCGACCGCCATACCAGTAGACGATGCCGGGGATCAGCGCCCCGAAGCCGCTGGTCGCCATGTTGAACCAGCGGCCGGCCATCATCCGGCGGATCGCCAGCGACCGGAGCGCCTCGTTCGACTGCTCGAAGCGGGCGGCCTCGTGCTCCTCGCGACCGAACGTCTTCACGAGCATGGAGCCGGAGACCGAGAGCGTCTCCTCCAGCTGCGAGGACATCGTCGCGGACTCCTCGTGCCACTCGCGCATGAGCGCGCGCATGCGCTCTCCCACCCGGATCGTGGGGTACACCCAGAGCGGCAGGACGAGGAGCGTCGCGAGCGCCAGCTCCCACTGCAGCTGGAACATCAGCACGAACGCGATCACGAGCGTGAGCGCGGCGGTCAGGAACTCCGTGAACGTGCTGGTGACGGCCTGCTGGATCCCGTTCACATCCGTCGAGACGCGCGAGAGGATTTCGCCGGTCCGGGTCTGCGTGAAGAAGCGGACGGGAAGCCGCTGGAGGTGCGCGTGCAGGTCGGACCTCAGGCGCACCATCACGCCCTGCCCGATCACCTGGTTGATGTACGACTGCGCCACGCCGAGCAGCGCCGAGCCGAGCACCAGCGCTCCGACGATCAGCACCATGACGTCGAGGTGGCTCCGCGCGCCGTCGTTCATCTCGTCGACCATCGCGCCCATGACTCGAACGGAACCGAGCTGCATCGCGGTGCTCACGCCGATGAGCACGACCATGAGGAGGAACACCGAGCGGTAGGGGCGGAACAGCCCGGCCGCGCGCGCGAGCAGCGACCAGCGCGAGCCCTTCGGCTTGCCCTGCCGGACACCCCACATCATCGGGAGGCGTCCTCGCGGCGTTTGGTGGCGTTCATGGGATCCAGCATCGCACCGGACGGCCCGTTCGTCCGGCGCGCGCCAGGAGAATCGCGCCGTCGCGGGAGGTTCGACGCCTCCCGCGACAGCGCCGGGATCACGCGGCGGCGGCCACCCGGGCAACCTCCGCCTCGATGAGCAGCTTCACCTTGCGGCTGACGAGCACGCCACCCGCCTCGAGGGGGACGTTCCACGTCAGGCCGAACTCCTCGCGGTCGATCTCGCCGGACAGCGAGAACCCGGCGCGCCGGTCACCCCAGGGGCTGGCGATCGGGCCGGTGAACTCGCCCCGGAGCGTGACCGGGCGCGTCTGGTCGCGGATCGTGAGGTCGCCCTTGAGCTCGAACGTCGCCGAGTCGAGGCGGCTCACCGAGCGGCTCTCGAGCGTGATCGCGGGGAAGCGCTCGACGTCGAGGAAGTCCGGGCTCTTCAGGTGCGCGTCGCGATCGGCGTTTCGGGTCGAGAGGCTGGCGGTCGCGATCGTCGCTCGGGCGCGGGACGCCTCGGGGCGCTCTTCGTCCAGTTCGATCTCGGCGTCGACGTCAGCGAAGTACCCCTTCACCGTCGCGACCATCATGTGCTTCGCGGCGAAGCTGACTTCGGTGTGCTGCTTGTCGAGTGTCCAGGTCACGGTTGACTCCTTCGTTCGGTTCTCAGATGAGTGTTAGTTCTCTTTCAGAACTGGTAACATCGTCAGTGACCGGGACGGTGCGGTGAAGACGGCACTTCGAGGTGCCCCGGTCACACGGAGGTAACCCCGATGGTGAACACGTCGAAGCGCCCGACCGCCGCACCCCCACCAGTCGACGACTGTCCGGTCCGCGAGGTCCTCGACCGCGTGGGCGACAAGTGGTCGGTCTACGTCATCTATCTGCTGGGTGACGGCACCAGGCGGTTCAGCGAACTGAAGCGCAGCATCGACGGCATCAGCCAGCGCATGCTGACCGTCACGCTCCGGGGACTGGAGCGCGACGGCCTCGTGACGCGCACGATCTACCCCGAGGTCCCCCCGCGCGTGGAGTACACCCTCACCGCCCTGGGCGAGACGCTCCTCGGCACCGTGTGTTCCCTCGTCGACTGGGCCGAGGAGCACCGCGGCGACATCGACGATGCCCGCGAACGCTACGACGCTCGCGAGGGGTAGGCGTCCCCATCCGAGGGGCCTGAGCCGGGCCGAGCCCACCGGTCTCGGCGGCATCACGCGCCTGAGCGGGCGTCCCCTATCGTGGGCCGCGATCGGAGGGCGCGGCACATGACCACCAACAGCGAAACCGTCGGCTTCATCGGGCTGGGCATCATGGGGCTCCCGATGGCCCGCAACATCCTCAAGGGCGGCTACTCGCTGGTCGCATGGAACCGCACGTCCTCGAAGCTCGACCTGCTCGCGGAGGCGGGAGCGGAGCGTGGCCAGTCACCCGCCGACGTCGCCGCGCGTTCGACGGTGATCATCACGTGCGTGCGGGCCTCCGAGGACGTCGAGCAGGTGATCCTCGGCCAGCCGGGCCGGCCGGGCGTCATCGACGGCTTGCGCCCCGGCTCCGTCGTCATCGACATGTCCACGATCTCGCCGGCCGTGACGAAGGAGATCGCCGCGAAGCTCGCCGAGAAGGACGTGCCGTTCATCGACGCGCCGATCTCCGGCGGCGAGCAGGGCGCCATCAGCGGCACGCTCTCGATCATGTGCGGCGGCCCCGCAGAGGCGCTCGCACGCGTGCGACCGGTCCTCGAGACGATGGGGAAGCGCATCACCCACTGCGGCGAGTCCGGCGCCGGCCAGACCGTGAAGCTCTGCAACCAGATCGCCGTCGTCCTGAACAACCTCGCGATGGCGGAGGCGCTGGTCTTCTGCCAGCGTTCAGGCGTCGACCCGGCGGTCATGCTCGAGGCGATCGCCTTTGGCGCCGCGGGCTCGTGGCAGATCAGCAACCTCGGACCGAAGATCGTTGAGCGCGACTTCTCGCCCGGCTTCAAGGTCGGCCTGCAGCAGAAGGATCTGAGGCTTGCGCTGGACGCCGCCGATCGCCTCGACCTTCCGCTCGCCGGCACGTCGCTCGTCCACCAGCTCTTCCGCGCCGTCGAGCACCGCGATGGCCCCGACATCGGTACGCAGGCGCTCGTGCGCGCCCTCGAGGCCCTCGCCGGCGACGAGGTCCGCAGCGACCGCCGCCCGGAGCTGTGATCGGTACGCGGGACCCCGGTAATCGCGACAGCGAACCGTCAGGAAGTCAGCTCAGAACGCCTCCGGCCCTCTGCTAGCCTCCGAACCGGGGTTGGCGCGCGGCGACCGTGCCGATGATCCCGTATCACCTCACCTGGTCGGGATCGGGAGACGGCGCTGCATCAGACCGCCCGCATCGCCGGAGCCTTCACGCTCCTCGCCGCCTTCGCTATCTCGGTCGTCGTCCTGGCGGCCCCGGGCGCCACGGCAACGGGCGACGCGCCCGCCATCACGGTGCGCGCGCTCGGCGATTCCTTCCGCGAGCCGCGGCCCCTCGAGGGCGAACAGGCGATCCTCGCGCTGGAGGATCGCTGGGCAACCCCCAACGTCACCTTCTGCGTCGACACCTCCTCGCTCCCGCCCGGCATGACGGCAGAGCGCTTCGACGACCTCGCCCGCCAGGCCATCGCCGCCGTGAACACGCTCGGCTCGACCGTCCGTCTTAGCATCAGCGGGCCGTGCCCGACCCCGGCCAGCCTCGGCAACGACCGGAATGACGTGCGCTTCCAGGCGGACCTCAGCGCCTTCGTGGAGGGCGAAGCCGTCGGCCTGATGCAGTCGCGCGGCACGGGGACGAACATCATCGAGGCGGACGTGTCGCTGGAGCTCAACCTGGATCCGACCGGCTTCCCGGAGTCGTGGGCCAGCGACCCCCTCTGTGCCGCCTCGGTGCTGGTGCACGAGTTCGGCCATGCCATTGGCTTCGGCCACAGCGACGACCCGCTGGACGTCATGTACACGGGCGGCAACTGCAACACCCTCCGCTTCTCCGAGACGGAGACGTCCCACGTCACGGCAACCTACGGCGCCGACGCTACCTCGGCGCCGGTGGTGCCGGTGGGAGTACGCCCGGTCCTCAGCACGTACACGCAGCAGGGCAACGGCGTGACCGTCGGCGCGCCGCGACTCGGGTGGGCTACCTCCACGCCCGGCGAGGTCGCCGCGGGCACGTACTGCGCCCAGGACGTGATCCGCGGACCGCTGGTCGCGCAGTGCTCGCTGCTGAGCGACGACCACTGGCCGCGGCGCGCGACCGGCTCCCTCACCCTCGTTGACCTCGTGCCCGGGCGCATCGAGCTGCTTCGCGACTCCGGCTTCGAGCTCGTGAGCGGCGAGGTCACCGTCTGCACCACGTCCGGATGCGGCGAGGCCGCGCCGGTGCTCGCCGGCTCGGCGTTCGTCGGCGATGACATCTCCTACTTCGGGTTCGTGGTCGCCAGGCAGGGCGCGGGCGCAGTCGTGTTGCTGGTCAACGCGCCGTACGTGGAACCGGGATCGAGCGAGGCACACAGCTTCACCCTGCGCGTGTTCAATCCGCTCACCGGCCAGACCATCGGCACGTGCACGCTCGCCGCCGGCGAGACGTGCGAACGATCGCTCTCCTCCGTCCCGGCGGAGCTCGCCATCACCGTGGTCGATGGCACGGCGCAGGGCGGCGTCGCCTTCGAGACAGGCGCGCTCGCATCGACGACCGCCGTGCCGTCGACGCCCGTCAGCGACGGGACGGCCTTCAACGGCGCCGCCAGCCCGACCGGCCTCAGCCTCGTGACGTGGACCGGCGGAGCGCCCGAGCAGGCGGAGGGCAGCGTGCCCGCCCTCCGCTCCATCTGGATCACGCTGGACGGGCGGTTCGTCGGCTACGTCCTCGGCGCGCCCACCTTCGTGAACCAGCGTTTCCTCACGCTCGTCGGTGGGTCGATCCCCGCCGGGACGCCGGTGCTGTTGGTCGCGGGGTAACGGGAGCGGCGTTCGTCCCGCCTGCCGACCAGTGACCCCTACTGGTAGATCACGTACGCCGGAGGTACGGCCAGCCCCATGACCTCCGAGGGCGTCATGAGCGGCTCGTCCCACTTGTAGAACAGCTTGATGGCCGGTCGCTCCGCGTAGGGCGCAAGGGCGTATGCCTCGTACCCGGACACCTTCGGCCACGGACCGCCCCAGCCGTCCATGTCGATGGTCACGTCGACCCCGTCGATGTCCTCGATGAGCTCCGGGTCCGTGAGCATGTCGGGGCGGAACTGGTGCAGAACGAGCACCTTCGCGTCCTGGCCGGTCCGTCGCACGATCCCCTGGAGGTACGCCTGCACCTCATTCACCTGCTCCGCAGTCAGCGTGCCGATGACGAGCCCCGGCCGCCCGCCACGCGACTCCGTGGCGAACTCGGGGTCAACCGCGAGGTGCACGAAGGGCTCCTCGAGGAACGGCTCCAGCCGCTGGACGTGTTCGAGGAGGTCGCCCCAGCCAACCTGGACGTCGAGGAAGACCAGGACGTCGGCGTCGCGTGCCGCCTCCACCCAGGTCGCCACCTGGTCGAGCGGCATCTGGTCGAGGTACTCGCCGTCCGCGCCCGGGCTCGCCTGGGCCACGTCCACGATGAGGTGGAGGGCGGCGACGGCAGGGCGCTCGCCGTTCAGCGCGTCGTACTCCGTCGCGAGCGAGCGGGCTGCCTCGATGGCCCCCTCCGGTCCGCCGTGGCAGCCCAGCTCGCCCATGACGCAGACGCCGGGGTGCCCGTACACGGACACCACCGTCGCGGTCTCCAGCACCGAGGGCGCCACCGACGTCCGGTAGGGCCGCTCGGCCGCCAACACTTCGATGCTCTCCCCGCCTCCCGCGGCGATGCCCTCGACGGCGACCAGCGAGCGCAGGCTCACCGGCACCAGGATCGGGACGCCCTCGGAGGCCAGGATCGAGGCGCGGAGGGTCGGGTCAGAGGACGCGATCGTCGTCCCGGGGAGAGCTGCAACGACGAGAGCGGTCAAGAGCGATACGGCGAACAGCACACCCCGCAGGAGCGCGATGGGCGTGACAGCTCGGGCGGCCGATCGCATCCGGCACCTCTCGGACCCGACCCACCGCGCTGAGGCACCATAACGGAATCACTGACGTGAGTAAACACCTGAACAGTTATTGATCGAGACGAGAAGGAACCCAGCCGCCCGCGGGCGCCCAGCCAAGGCCCCCGCGGGCGCATGCGGGCGCCGCCCACCGGCAGTCACCGGGTCAGTCCGCCCGGGGAATCGCGAGGGCGACCTCCATCGGCTGCCCCCACGGCATCGTGATTTCGCGCACGTCGATGCGGTAAGTCGCGGCTGGGTCCAGCTTGCCGGCGATCCGACGGCCCGCGTCCGGCCCCACGAAGATGTGGTTTCCGCAGCAACACGACTCGGTCGCCTGGTCGGCCTGCGATCGGTCGAGGGCGAACCCGGCGTCACAGCCGCAGTAGCAGTCGTAGTTGACGTTCGCGCCGACATCGCTCCGGACCACCCGGTACTCACCGGGCGTCCAGTCCGCAGCCGGCTCACCGTGCGCGGCGGACGTGTCCGCCGGGACGTCACCCAGCGGATACCCGGCGGCCGCGAGGGCGGCGCCCAGGCGGTCGAGTGCCGTGCCACTGTCGACGTCCACCACGAACGTACGCCGGTCCGGGTCGCCGGACACGAAGCGCGCGCCGTCGGTCTGATCCGCGACGCCGCGGATCGTCGCGATGCAGTGGTCACAGGTGATCTCGGGTGATGAAAGGAGCATCTGCATGAAGTCGCCTCCGTCAGTTCACGCGCAGGATGCCGGGGCATCCCCGCATCGCGGTAGCCGGGCTCGTTGCAGTCGAAGACGTATTCTCCGGCCTGGCCGTCGGGGTCTACTCCGTGCCGATCGTGAGGACGCTCCGAGACACCTCGCCGTTGCGGAGGGCGTCGAAGGCCTCGTTGATCTCGGCCAGCGGGTAGCGGCGCGAGACCAGGCCGTCGAGGTTGAGCTTGCCCTGGCGGTACAGGTTGAGGATGCGCGGCATGTCCAGGTGGAAGCGCGCCGAGCCGTAGAACGAGCCCTTCAGCGTCTTCTCCTGCACCCAGATATTGGACGCGATCGAGATCTGCTCCGTCGGCGGGACCATGCCGACGATGACCGCGGTGCCGCCGCGGCCGGCCATCTCGTACGCCTGCTCCGACGTGACCTTCAGGCCGATGGCCTCGAACGTGTAGTCCGCTCCGCCGCCGGTGAGATCCTTCACCTTCGCGACCGGGTCGTCCTCCTTCGCGTTCACGACGTCCGTGGCGCCGAATTCGCGCGCCGTGGCGAGCTTGTGCTCGGCCATGTCGACGGCGATTACGCGCTCTGCACCGGCCAGCCGCGCGGACTGGATGATGTTCAGACCCACACCGCCCGCGCCGATCACGGCGACCGTCGAGCCGGGCTTCACCTGTGCAGTGTTCACGACCGCGCCGTAGCCCGTGGTCACCGAGCAGCCGACGAGGGCCGCGATGTCGAGCGAGACATCGTCCGGCACCGCCACCAGGCCGGCGGCGGGCGTGATCGAGAACTCCGCGAAGCCGCCCACGTTCGTCATCGCGTTCACCGGCTCGCCGTTCCGCGTGCGCGCCGGGTTCGAGGAGCCCCGCGTCCGGACGGGCGTCTGGCAGATCGAGGGGCGCCCTTCCGCGCAGAAGCGGCAGGTGCCGCACGGCTGCACGAAACCGAGGATCACCCGGTCGCCCGGGGCGACGTTCGTCACGCCGGGGCCGACCTCCTCGACGACGCCCGCCACCTCGTGGCCGAGGATCGTCGGGAACCGCGTCGGGTAGACGCCGTCGATGAAGTGGAGGTCGGAGTGACAGACGCCGGCGGCGATGACGCGCACCTTCGCCTCACCCGCGACGGGCGCGTCCAGCTCGACCTCGTCGATGGTCATCGGCTTCTTCGCCTCGTTGAGGACGGCGGCCTTCATGCGTATGCCCCTCTGCTGTCCTGATACCTATCGCGAGCGAAACGAATCCTAGCGCACAGCGGACCACGAGAAGCCGCGGCGTGATCCGATGGGCGTCGGGCCACCCGCTACACTCGACGCGATGGACGCCGACCCCGACCCAGCGGCCCGCGCCCGCTCATCCCGCCGGCCACGACGATGATCGTCGCCGCTGTGATCCTGATCCTGATCGCGCTCAACGCGCTCTACGTCGCGGGCGAGTTCGCCGCGGTGTCCGTGCGCCGCACGCGCCTGCGCCAGATCGCGGAAGGTGGCAACCGGCCTGCCCGGTGGATCCTCGCGGTGGTCGAGGACGGCGCAGCCCTCGACCGCTACGTGGCGGCCTGCCAGATCGGCATCACCCTCTCGAGCCTGGTCCTCGGCGCGTACGGCCAGGCAACGCTCACCCCGGGCATGGGCGATTTGCTCGAGGAGTACGCGGGGATGGGACGGGCCGCGGCGCTCGGCACCGCCGCCACCGCCATCCTCCTCGGCCTGACCGGCTTCCAGGTCCTGGTTGGCGAGTTGCTGCCGAAGTCGATCGCGCTTCAGTTCCCGACGGCGGTGGCCCTCTACACGTCGATCCCGATGCGCGCGTCGTTGTGGCTGTTCCGGCCGCTGATCGCGTTCCTCAACGGCAGCGGCATCGCCGTGCTGCGTCTCCTGCGGACGCCCGCCTCCGGGCACCGGCACATCCACTCGCCCGGCGAGATCTCGCTCCTCATCGCGGAGAGCAGGGAGGGCGGCCTCCTCTCGGAGGAGGAGCAGGAGCGCTTCGAGCGCGCGCTGCGCCTGAGCGTCCTCCCGGTCCGGCGCATCATGGTGCCGCGCGTCGACATCGTCTCGGTGTCGGGGGACGCGACGCTCGCCGAGGTGCGCGAACGCCTGACCGAGTCCGGCTTCACCCGCCTCCCGGTGTACCGGCGCAGCCCGGACGCCATCGTCGGCGTGGTGCATGCGCGTGAGGTCGCGAAGGAGATCGCGGCCGGCAATGCGAGCCGGCTGGCGCGTTCCTCGATGCGCCCGATCGCGAGCGTCCCGGAGTCCATGCGCTGCGAGCGGCTTGTCGCCGAGCTGCGCCGCCAGCGCTCGGAGCAGGCGGTCGTCGTCGACGAGCACGGCGGCGTGTCCGGCCTCGTGACGCTGCAGGACCTCCTGGTCGAGGTGCTCGGCGACACGCGCGCCCTGAGTCCCGACGAGGAGGAACCCGCGCTCCTGCCGGACGGGCGCGTGCGCCTCCCGGGGCGTATGCGCGTGGACGAAGCCGAGGAGTGGCTGGGCATCCTCTGGGAAGGTGAAAGCGACACCCTGAGCGGCATCATCTCCGAGAAGCTGGGACGCATCCCCCGAGCTGGCGAACTCCTCGATGTCTCCGGCGTCGGCGTCGAGGTGGAGTCGATGGACGACTTCGTGGTCGTGTCGCTGCTCGCGCGCCCGCTCCGTGCTCGCCGCGAACGTGAGAGCGAGGCCCGAGCGTGAGCGCCTTCATCCCCGCCCTCATCGTGCTCGTGCTGATCGGCCTCAACGGCCTGTTCGTGGCGGCCGAGTTCGCGATCGTCGGCGCACCGCGGGCGACGATCGAGCGACGCGCCGCGACCGGCCAGCGCGCGGCCCGCATGGTGAGCAACGTCCTCACCGATCCGAGGAACCAGGACCGGTACATCGCGACGGCCCAGATCGGCATCACGTTCGCGACGCTCGGGCTCGGCATGTACGGCGAGCACCAGCTCGCGCACTTCCTCGAGGTGCAGTTCGACGAGTGGGGCATCGAGGCGTCGTTCATCGCCGCGCACACGCTCGCGACGCTCGTCGCGATCTCCGCGATGACCTACCTCCACGTCGTCCTCGGGGAGATGGTGCCGAAGTCGCTCGCCCTCTCGCACGCCGAGGGCACCGCTCTGCGCGTGACCCCGCCGATGCTCTGGATGCGGGCGATCCTGTACCCGCTCGTCATCGTGCTGAACGCGATCGGCAACGGGCTGCTCTCACTCATCGGCATCGACCGGTCGCGGGGCAGCGAGGAGCAGTACTACTCCGCGGAGGAGCTCGAGTTCGTCGTCCAGGAGAGCCTGGAGGGCGGCCTGATCGAGCGGGGATCGGGCCGCATCCTCCGCGAGCTGTTCGACCTCGGCAGTCTCGTCGCCGAAGACGTCATGCGGCCGCGCGTGCAGGTGCGCGGCCTGAGGCTGGGCGCATCCGCCGAAGAGGTGCGCGCCGTCATCACCGACTATCCGCACACGCGCTACCCGGTCTACGGCGAAGACCTGGACCACATCCTGGGTGTGGTGCATGTGCGCGACCTCGCGGGGCTCCTCTCGGACGGGCGGCCAGTGGGTACCGAGATCGTGCAGGAGATCCCGTTCGTGCCGTCCTCCACGTCGCTCGCAACCGTGGTCTCGCGGATGCGCGGACAGCACACACAGTTCGCCGTGGTCCTGGACGAGCACGGCGGCACCGCCGGCATCGTGACGCCTGACGACGTGACCAACGAGATCCTCGGCCGCGTGCCGGAGTCCGAGGCGACCGGCGAGATGTTCCGGGACGCCTCGGGGCGGCTGCATGCCGCGGGCACCGTCCGGCTTGACGAGCTGAGCGAGCGGCTGCGCCTGCAGATCGAGCACCCTGAGGCGGAGACCGTGAGCGGACTCGTCCTCGCGCTGCTCGAACGCCCCCCGGCGCTCGGTGACGCCGTCGAGTACGACGGCGTCGAGCTGCGTGTCGCGCAGGTCGACGGCCGCGGGGTCGCGCAGGTGATCGTGGACGTGCTCCCTCCCGACTACGAGGAGGAAGAGGAAGAGAACGAGCGCTTCTGACGCCCCACCTCCTGCCCTCCTGCGTCCCTTGCGCCGAGACGTTCCACGCCGCAGGGTGAGGGCATGACCACCGCCCGCCGCACCGCCCGGGTCGCCTGGTTCGTGAGCAACCACGGCTGGGGACACCTGAGCCGCTCCACCGTCGCCGCCGAGGCGCTCCTCCGCCGCGGCCACGCCGTGGCGATGGTGCTCGCGCCGGAGATGGAGGCGACGGTCCGCGCCGCCCTCCCCCGCGCCGACGTCATCACCGGCGACCTCGACCGCGGGTACGCCTTCGGCGCCGGCGGACGCGGCGCGGACGCCGAGCGCACGCGGGCGCTCGTCCGCTACGCGACCGACGTGGACGGCCGGGTGGTCGCGGCGCTGAGCTCGTGGCGGCCGGACGTGGTGCTGTCGGACGCGACTCCCTGGGCGGCCACCGTCGCGCGGACGCTGGACGTCCCCTCCGCCGTCTGCTCGAACTTCTCCTGGGACACGCAGTACGAGGCGCTCTACGGCGGCATGGACAACCTGCAGGAGGCCCTCACCACGATCCGCGCGCACGTCGAGCGCTTCGACATCGCGCTGGAGCTGCCGCTCGGACCCGGCGTACCCGCCGTCGCGACGCGGCGCGCGATGCCGCTCCTGGCGCGCCACCCCTCCGGCGACCCGCCGCTGCTCTCCGGCGAGGGACCGCTCGTGATGTGGGCCTTCGGGCGCACTCCGATCCCCGACCAGCCGACCGACGCACTCCGCGCGCTCGCCGCGATCTGCCGCCAGCGCCGCCTGCGCCTCGGGGCCACCCAGGCAGTGGCGGCCGCCGTCCCCGGGGTCACCGCGATCCCGGACACGCTCTACTGGCCGGACGTCCTGACCTCCGCGAGGCTCGTCATCTCGAAGGCCGGCTACTCGACGCTCGCGGAAACCCTCCGCGGTCCCGCCCACGCGGTGTCCTTTGGCGTCACCGGACTGCCTGAGGAGCGGAGCATGCAGCGGGAGATCGAGGCGGCCGGCTACGGCATCGGCATTCCGCTCGAGGAGCCCGATCCCGCCGGGGCGCTCGAACGCGCCGTCGCTGAGCTCCTCGAGCGCCCCGAACGCGAGCCGATCACCGAGGACGGCGCGAACGCCATAGTGGACGCCATCGCGGACCTCGTCGCCCGCTAGCTGCCGAAGTTCTGGCCCTCGGGCGCGACGCCGACCACGACGGCGCGGTGGTCAGAGCCCAGGCTCGGCCCCACCTCGAACGAGGTCGCCGTGAGCCCGCGGAGCAGCACGTGGTCGATGGCGATCCCCCAGCGCCCCAGCGGCGCAGGCCACGTCGCCGCAGGCGGCCACAGGGACACGCTCCGCAAACCCGAGCGCCCCAGCAACGCCTGGAAGTCCGGCGAGAGGATCGAGGCATTGCAGTCACCCGCGACCAGCACCGGGCCGTCCGTTCGCCCGACGATCTCCGCCAGGCGTTGGAACTCGTGCCGCCGCGCCACGAAGCGTTCGGGGTGGACCGGCTGCAGCGGGTGGACCGCGATGCAGGTGAGCGTCGCACCGGCTGCCTCGAACACGGCCTCGATCATTGTCTCCTGGTGCGGCGACTCGTCCGGGCGATGCAGGCCGCGTACGCGGAACGGGACGCGCGCGTAGATCTGCGTGCCGTCGGGCGCCTCGACGGCGTGATACGGAAACGACGCGTTGAGCACGCCGAGCGTGGCGCCGGCCGGCACATCCCACTCCTGCAGGAGCAGGACGTCGATCGCATGCTCGCGGGCGAAGGCCGCCACGCGTTCCTCGATCGCCGTGCCACGGTTGTATGCGTTGAGGGTCATGACGCGGAGGGCGCAGGCGCGTCCCGGATCGACGCCCACGCGGTAGCGGCTGCTCCGCACAATCACGGCGCCGAGGATCGCCGTGGCCGCGGCGGCGACGAGGGCGATCGGGCGGCGTCGGACCGCCAGCGCCGCGAGCGCGAGGACACCCGAGGCGCCGGCGAGATGCCAGGCGAAGTTCAGGGCGTTGTCGACGACGGATCCGATCCAGCGCCCCATCGGTGCTCCTCCCTGTCGAGCCGCACCTCATGGTGGCTGCTGAGGAGGATCGAGGCCACTCGGGCTGACGTGCGCCCTAGGCGCTGCGGAGGCGGTCCTCGGCGGCGCACAAAGTCACCCGGACGGTGGTGCCCCCCTCGGCCGGCGCCTCGAACCGGACGGAGCCTCCGAGCCGGGTCACGAGACGCGCGACCGTCGCGAGGCCGATGCCGTGGCCGGAGATGCCGGCGGCGTTCGCACCGCGGGCGCCGTGGTCGACGAGCCGATCCGCATCCGAGGGCATTCCGGGGCCGTTGTCGGAGATCGCAACCTCGACGGTCCGGCCGTCCAGTCGTCGGCTCCGGATGCCGACCTGCGGACGGCTGCCCTCGGGACAGAACTTGATCGCGTTCTGCACCAGGTTCTCGAAGACCCGGAAGAGCGACGCGTCGTCGCCGAGGACGAGCGGGAGACGGCCCTCGATCGCGATCGTGGCGTGACGGTCGCGCATCGAGCTGTTGAGCGCGCTGAGGACGTCCGAGAGGGTGCGGTTGAGGTCCACCCGCAGCTCGGCGGACGGGGGCGTCGCCGGCTCGCCAATCGCCTCCCGCCGGAGGGTGGAGTCCACCACCGTCTGCGCGCGCTCCGAGACGGCGACGGCTCTGCGCACGGCCGCGCGGACCTCCTCGGACACGTCGCCGAAGGCGCCGTCCGCGATCAGCTCGAGGTAGGAGGAGACGGTGAGGAGGGGAGCCTTCAGATCGTGGGCGACGGCGCGCATCTGGTGGTGGGCCTCGGCAACCGGGTCCACCTCCACCACGACCTCGCGCCCGCGGAGCCCGAGGGCGATCGACCCGCCGATCATGAGGCAGGCGACCGCGTACGCTCCGGCCTCGCGCGGGTCGCGGCTGAGCAGCGCGGCGATGATGAGCCCGCTCGCGACGCCGATGACGGCCAGGGCCGTGAGGAGAAGAGAGCGGTCGCGCAGCGCCGGGACGGCGCGCGCCGCGGCCCGCCAGGCCGCGTGTGTCGCATGGGACAGGCGCAGATACCCGTCGTGACTGTCGACTGCCTGCATAGCTACCCCGCCAAGTCGTAGCCGCCCGCCCGTACGATGCCCTGTGCGGGCACGGTTACGTATCAGGGTTCACCCTGTGATCTTGACGTTTCTCGACACTTTTTCGGCGGGAATTGACATGACGTTCACACCAGGGCCGCCTTCCCGGGGTGGCGCGCCGCCTTCCGGCGTGCCGGACGGCGCGGAGGCAGCACTCCGCTCGCGTCTCGCCGAGGTGTGCCCGGCCGGCCTGATGGCGCACATGGACCGCGTGGTAGAGGTGGCGGACGAGCTGGCGAGGCGCTGGAAGCTGGACGTTGCGCTCGCACGCTACATGGCGCAGGCCCACGACGTGGTGCGTCACCTCTCGGACGCGGAATGGCTGGAGCGCGCGGCCGCGTACGGCATCGAACCTGACGAAGTCGAGCGGGCGGCGCCGGTGCTCCTCCACGGCCCCGTGGGCGCCGAGGAGCTGCGGCGGAACCTCGGGGTGAGCGACACGCGGGTGCTTCATGCCGTCTGGTGGCACACGCCGGGACACCCCGACTACACGCCCGAGGCCTGGGCGATGTTCATCGCCGACAAGGTGGAGCCGAAGAAGGCGAAGCGCTGGAAGGCGCTCCAGAAGGTGCGCCGCATGGCTCTCGAGGATGGACTCGAAGCCGCAGCACTCCGTTATGTCGAGCTTCGGATGAAGGAGGCCCTGCGCGAGGGCTATCTGATCCAGCCAGAACTGCTGACGACCCGTAATGCATTGCTCGCGCGGATCGGGCACAATCTGGACTAGTCGGATGCGAGCATCCTCGGCTCGACCCGCTGACGCCTGCCTCTTGCAGGGTGTAGAACAGATGTTCTAGTCTCACCTTCCGCTGGGGAACCTCCCGTTCCCCGGGGTACGGAAGGACCGAGCGTGAACGGCTTCTCGTCCGGCGGATCCGACCTCCCGTCAGCCTCGATCGTGGGTGCGGCACAGCATGCCGCCATCGCCGTCAGCAGCGCCTGGAGCGGCTGCTACTTCGCGTCTCGCCTGCGCGGCGGCCCGCGTGGCCGCCGCGTCGCGGCCGGCATCCTCACCCTGCTCTTCGCCGCCGTCGCCGTCGAGGCGCTCGCCGGGCTTCCCGTCGCCGCGACCTCGGCGGAAGTGGCGCGGCGCACGCCGCTCCTCCTCGCCACCCTCGGCGTGGCGCTCATCGTCTCGTACCGCGGGGGGAGCGGCCGATGAGCGCGCCACGCTCCGCGCAACCCGCGCACCCCGTCCTCGACGCCGTCCGCGCCGGCGACCTCGAGCGCGCATCGCTGCGCCTGCTGTACGGGTTGCTCGTCGCGCTCGATGAGACCGCGCCGGCTGCGCGGGAGGAGCTGTTGCACCTCATGGTGGAGCGGCGCCTGGCGGCACATCGCGGACCGCATCCACGCGTCCGCCGTGACGCGCACCGCGAGGGCGGTCGTCAGCCCGGCCGGGACGGCCTCGGATGGGACGGGGGCATTCGATGAACCCCCAGTCCCGTCGTGCCCGCAGCCGCCGCGCACCCTCGTTCTACGAGCGCGCGCTCTCGGCGAGTGACCGCGAGCTGTTCGAGGACGCCCTGGACGTGGAAGGCGTCGACGGCGAGGTCGCGCTGCTGCGCGTGCACATCCACCGGCTGCTGGAGGAGCGCCCCGAGGACACCGAAGCGCTCCGGGCCGGCATCCGTCTGCTCGTCACCGCGCTGGGCGCGCGTCACCGGCTGACCGGCCGCGAGACGCAGACCCTGACGGAGACGGCCACCGACCTGCTCGAGCAGTTCGTCGCCGCGTTCGCCGCGGGGGAGGGCGCTCGTGACTAGCCGCCGCCACCGGCACGGTCCCTCGCGACGCCCGGACCCGCTCGGGCGGCTCGTGCGTGACATCGCGCGCGGCCGCGCGAAGCGCCCGGTCGCGCGTGAGTTGCCGTCGCACGACCTCGACGCGCGCCTCGACGCGCTCGAGCAGGACGTGCGCGAGGTCCGTACCCGGATTAACGCGCTGTTCTTCGCGGTGCTGACCGCAGCGCTGGGCGACCTCGCCGGGCGGGTGGTGCTGTGATGACTGCCCGCACCACCACTCCGACTCGCGACCTCCGAGGACGCCCCGGCCTGCCGCCGCTGCGCCCGTACCAGGTCGAGATCGCCCGCGCGATCCTCGGGCGCATCGCGGACGGGCGCGGCGGGGCGATCTCCGTGGAGGTCTCCCGCCAGGGCGGGAAGAACGAGGTCTCCGCGCAGGTCGAGCTGGTGACGCTGCTCGGGCATGCGGGGGCCGGCGGCTCGATCGTGAAGTGCGCGCCGACGGCGACGCCGCAGGCGGCGCTCTCGCTCGAGCGGCTGCACTCCCGCGCCGTGGACGCCGGCCTCGAGGGCACCGTGCGCCGGGCGGGCCACGGTGTGCGCTGCGGTGCGGCCCGCGCCGAGTTCCTCTCCGCCGAACCGGGCGCCAACGTCGTCGGCCACACGGCATCGCTCCTGCTCGAAGTGGACGAGGCGCAGGACGTCCAGCCCGACAAGTTCGACCGCGACTTCCGACCGATGGCCGCCTCGACGAACGCGCCGGTCGTCTACTACGGAACGCCGTGGCACGCCGGCTCGCTCCTCGCCCGCGCACGCGCGGAGCACGTCGAGGCGGAACGCCGCGACGGCATACGTCGCTGCTTCCGCTACGACTGGACGGCCGTCGCGGAGCACGTTCCCGCGTACGCCGCGTACGTCCAGGGCGAACGTGACCGCCTCGGCGACCGGCATCCGCTCTTCCGGACGCAGTACCTCCTGGAGGAGGTCGACGAGACGGGACGGCTCTTCGACGAGGCGACGCTCGCGCAACTCCAGGGACGGCACGCCCGCCTCCGCGCCCCGCGCGACGGTGAGCGGTACGTCGCGGGGCTGGACCTCGCCGGTCCCGACCTCTCGTCGTCCGGCGGCGGCCGGACCGGCGGCGACCGCGACTGGACGGTGCTGACGATCGCGCGCGTGCGGACGGGGACGTCGGGCCCGAATGGGCTGGCGGACCTGCCGCACGTCGAGGTGGTGGAGCACCAGGCATGGCAGGGCGCGGCGACGGAGATGCTCGTCGCCGCGCTCGCCGACCGCCTTCGCTCGGTCTGGCGCGTCCGCCGAGTCGCGGTGGACGCCACGGGCGTGGGTGCGCCAGTGGCGGACCTGCTCATCGCGCGCCTCGGTCGTGAACGCGTCGAGGCGGTGACGTTCACCTCGGAGCGGAAGTCGCGGCTCGGGTTCGGGCTGCTGGCGGCCGCGCTGTCCGGGCGGCTGCGGTTCTACACGCCTGACGGCAGTCCGGAGCACATCGAGTGCCGGCGCCAGCTCGAGTGGGCCCGCGCGGACTACCGCGAGGGCGGTGCGATGCGATTCGACGTCGACCCGGCGCGCGGACACGACGACTACCTGATGAGTGCAGCCCTGGCCGTGTATGCGGCGGGCGCGGACGGCGGTCCGCGCATCGCCCGGGGCATGAGCCGGGAGATGGGGGTATCCGAATGACAACCGCAGTTTCCGTGCAGGCGATGGGCCTCGATGAACTGGGCGTCCGGCGCCGAGAGCGCGAGGCACGACAGGTCCGCAGCGACGCGCTGCCCGAGCACCTGGAGTACCGCGACGACGGGTGCGACCTGTTCCCGTCCTGCCTCTCCTGCCCGCTGCCGCGCTGCCGGTATGACGTGCCGGGAGGCGTCCGCGCGATGCTGAACCAGGAGCGCGACCACCAGATCCGCGTCCTCCGCGAGGATGTCGGGCTGTCCGTCGACGACATCGCGGAGCGCTTCCAGGTGTCGCGGCGCACGGTGTTCCGCGCGCTCGCCATCACCAACCGCCGCCCCGAGCGGAACGCCTCGTGAGTCCCGTCTCGCCGGCCGGCCAGGCCGCCGAGGAAGTCCCGCTGCCGCGCGCGCTCTCGCAGCGGGACACCGACCGGCTGCGGCGCTACCAGGAGTACCTCGACTACCACGAGGGACGTCGAGGCGCGCCGGCGACGCCGCGCCGGTCGCGGGAGCGGACGCTGGTGTTCAACTACGCCCGCGCGATCGTGGAGAAGGGGGCCGCCTACCTCGTCACCGAGCACCACCCGGTGGTGACCGCGGCCCCGTCCGCCGAGGTGCGCGCCGCCGCCGAGCGCCAGCTGCGCGAGGCATGGGACGCGAACGACCTCGCGCGGCTCGACGTCGAGACGGAGGTGGACGCCGCCGTGCTCGGCGACGGCGCATACAAGGTGACCTGGGACGACGAGGACGGTCGCGTCGTGGTCTCCGCCCCGGACGTGCAGGGGCTCTTCGCCTGGTGGGCCGGCGACGACGTCCGCCGCCTGCGCCGCGTGGCCTCCCGCTACGACCTCGACGGCGTCGAGGTGGTGGAGGCGTGGACGCCGGAGCGGTTCGAGCTCTGGTCCGATGGCGAGCGCGTCGAGGAGCGCGAGAACCCGTACGGGGTGATCCCGTTCGTCATCTACCCGAACCTCCCGCGGCCCAAGCAGTTCTGGGGCATGAGCGACATCGAGCCGCTGCGCGAACCGCTGGAGGAGTTGAACCGCGCCTTCACGCAGCCTTCTCGGATCCTCGAGCTGTCCGGGAACCCGATCGCCGTCCTCGAGAACGTCGAGGAGGCACGAGACATCTCCGTGCAGCCGGGCGCGGTGTGGGAGGTGCCGGAGCAGGCGCGGGCGTACCTCCTCGACCTGCTGCAGGGCGGCGGCGTGCGCCTCCGCGTGGAATACGTGGACCTCGTCTACCGCGCCCTGCATGACCTCTCGGAGGTGCCGCGCGTGGCCTTCGGCGAAGGACGGACAACGCAGTCCGGGATCGCCCTCCGCGTGGAGCTCGACCCGCTGATCCGCCGCGTCGCTCGCAAGCGCCTCATCCGCACGGCGGCGATGCGCCGCCGTGACCGCCTCATCCTCGCGATCGCCGGGCACCACCTCGGGCGTGCGTTCGAGGGGGTCGACACGACAGTCGAGTGGTCGCCGGTCGTCCCGACCGAAGCGACTGCGGCAGCCGAGGCGGCCGAGCTGATCGTGGGCGCCCTCGAGACACCCGGACCCGCCGAGCCCGCGCGCCCGGCGGCCTGACGCGATCGCTCCTCACCAGTGGGCGATCCGGCCCCCCTCCCCCGTTCGGGGGGAGGGGGAGGGGTGGGGGTGAGCACCCGGTCCCGGCCGCCGACGACGACACGCCACTGACTTCACCTACGCGTGAGGGTATGACTACAATCCGGTTCCGCAGCGATTGACCTGACTAACTCGCCCGGGCCAGCTGGCCCGCCCGTGTTCCTCGGGCCAGCGGCTGCTGGGGAGGGATGACGCGCGTGGGCCGTCCGGGCACGCCCATTCACCTGCGGCTCCTGTACCAGGCGTTCCAGTACCGCGGCTCGCTCGCGCTTGCCGTGTTCGTGCTCGTGGGGTCCAGCGTCCTCACCATCCTCACGCCCGCCCTCGCCGGCTACGCCATCGACACCGGCCTCAACGTCGTCGAGGTCACCGATGCCGGCGTCGTGGTGCAGGAAGAGGCCCAGGGGTCGATGGGCACGCTGATGGTCGCGGTAGGCCTCGTCGCCGGCACCGCGCTCCTGCGCGGTGTCTTCGTCTACGTGCAGACCTACCTCGGCGAATCGATCGGCCAGGCCGTCGCGCGCGACCTGCGCAACCAGGTCTACGACCGCCTCCAGCGCCTCTCGTTCGCCTACCACGACAACGCCGAGGTCGGCGAAATCATGTCGCGCGCGACGGCAGACGTGGAGGGCGTGCGCTTCTTCGTGAGCATGGGCGTGATCCGCCTGCTCTACGTCGTCGCCCTCGTTGCTGTGTCCTACGGGCTGATGATCAACACCAACCTGAAGGTGGGCCTGGTCGCTCTCGCCTTCGTCCCGCCGGTGGCCATCCAGTCGACGGTCGTGTCGCTGATGATGCGCAAGGTCTGGCTGCGGGTGCAGGCGATCCAGGGCGAGATGGCGACCGTCCTGCAGGAAAACCTCACCGGCCAGCGCGTCGTGAAGGCCTTCTCCCGCCAGGAGTTCGAGCAGGCGAAGTTCGACCGCAAGGTGGACGACCTGTTCGAGCAGTCCTACTCGACGGCGAAGTTCCAGGCGTTCAACGAGCCATTCCTCGTCTCCGTCTGGCTGCTCTCGGCGGCGGTCGTCTTCTGGGTTGGCGTCCAGGAGATCCAGGCCGGGAGGATGAGCGAGGGCGACCTCGCGGCGTTCCAGCTCTGGCTCACGCTGCTGCAGGTGCCCGTGCGCTCCACCGGCTTCATCGTGAACATCTTCGCCCGCGCGCACTCCTCCGGAACGCGGCTCTTCGAGATCATCGACGCCGAGTCCCCGGTGCAGGAGCGGCCGGATGCCGTCCCGCTCGCGCCGGGCCCGGGCCACGTGCGCATCGAGGGCGTCTCGTTCGGCTACAACCCGCGCAAGATGGTGGTGCGCAACCTGGACATCGAGGCGCTGCCGGGCCAGCGCATCGCGCTTCTCGGCCCCACCGGGTCAGGGAAGTCGACCGTGGTGAACCTGCTACCGCGGTTCTACGACCCGACGGTCGGCCGCGTGATCATCGACGGCCAGGACGTCCGCGACCTGCAGATCCAGTCGCTCCGGGACGCCATCGGCATCGTCCAGCAGGACGTGTTCCTCTTCTCCGCCACGATCCGGGAAAACATCGCCTACGGGCGTCCAGACGCGACGCAGGAGGAGATCGAGGAGGCCGCGAAAGCGGCTCGCATCCACGACTTCATCATGTCCCAGCCGGACGGCTACGACATGTGGGTGGGGGAGCGTGGCTCGACGCTGTCCGGCGGGCAGCGCCAGCGGGTCGCCATTGCCCGCACGCTCCTGCTCAATCCACGCATCCTGATCTTCGACGACTCCACCGCCGCGGTGGACATGCGCACCGAGTTCCTCATCCAGGAGGCGTTGCGCAACCTGATGGAAGGGCGCACGACCTTCGTGATCGCCCAGCGGCTCCGCACCGTGAAGGAGGCCGACCTCATCCTGGTGATGCAGCACGGAGAGATCGTGGAGCGCGGCCGGCACGAGGAGCTCCTCGAGCGCGGCCAGTTCTACAAGCGCATCTACGACCTCGAGCTCCGAGACCAGGAGGAAGCCGCCGCCGCAGCCGCCTCGGAAGACGGGGGAGCCTGATGGCGTACTGGGGCGGGGGCGGCGCCGGCGGCTGGTCCGGCCCGGAAGGCGGCGGCCCGGGTGGCCGGCGAGGGCGCGGCGCGGACGGCTGGGACTACGACGAGCTGGGCAAGGTCTATGACGCCACGCTCGTGAAGCGGCTGATCCCCTTCATGGCCCCCTACAAGGGGCGCGCGGTCATCGCGCTCATCGCGGTCATCGTCGTCTCCATCACCCAGTACTCGCAGCCGTACATCATGGGCCGCGGCGTCCAGCACATCATCGCGAGCCTCCGCGCCGGCGATGACGTCTCGGATGACATCCGTACCCTCGGCGTGCTCCTCGTGGTCCTCGCGGTCGTCGGGTTCGTCGCGATGTACGTGCAACGGCGCATGACCGGGTACATGGGGCACGGCCTCCTCCAGGACCTGCGGAAGCTGATGTTCCACCACCTGAACCGGCTGTCGATGCGGTTCTACGACAACGAAGAGGTCGGCCGCGTCATGTCGCGCGTCACCTCGGACGTGGTGACGCTCCAGGAGCTCATGACGAGCGGCGCGCTCAACGTCCTCTCGGACATCGTCGGCCTCGCCCTGATCGTCTTCTTCCTCTTCGCGCTGGACGTGCAGCTCGCGCTGGTGTCGCTCGCCGTGGTGCCGGTGCTGATTCTGTTCATGGCCGTCTGGCAGGGGTATGCCGCGAGGGCGTTCATCCGCACCCGCGTCGCAATCGCCATCGTGAACTCAAACCTCAATGAGAACGTGTCCGGCGTCCGCGTCGTGCAGTCGATGGGGCGCGAGGAGGAGAACCTCCGCCACTTCGGCCGCCTGAACGACGAAAACCTCAACTCCAACCTCTACGCCGCGCGGCTGCAGGCCCTGGTCATGCCGACCGTCGAGATCCTCTCGTCAATGGCGTCCGCCCTCGTGCTCATCGTGATCGGCATCCGGACCTTCAACGGCAGCCTGGACGCTTCGGAGGCCGTTGGCTTCGCGACCGGCTTCCTCCTCTACATCCAGCGGTTCTTCAACCCGGTGCGCGACATCACGCTGCAGTACACGCAACTCCAGCGCGCGATGGCCGGCGCCCACCGTATCTTCGAGGTCCTCGACACGGTCCCCGAGATCCAGGACGCGCCCGACGCCATCGAGCTAGAGGACGTCGAAGGGCGCGTGGACTTCAACCACGTCAGGTTCCACTACGTGAAGGGCACGCCGGTCCTCAAGGACTTTGACCTGCACGTACAGCCCGGCGAGACGATCGCCCTCGTCGGCCACACCGGTGCCGGCAAGACCTCGGTGACGGCGCTCGTCCCGAGGTTCTACGACATCCAGGAGGGGCAGCTCCTGATCGACGGGCACGACATCAAGCAGATCAAGCTCGCGTCGCTCACGCGTCACATCAGCATCGTGCTCCAGGAGCCGTACCTGTTCTCCGGCACCATCGCGGACAACATCCGCTACGGGAAGCTGGACGCGACCGACGAGGAGGTCCGACGCGCCGCGGAAGCCGTGGGCGCCGACGACTTCATCGGGCGCCTCGAAGACGGCTACGACACCGTCCTGCACGAGCGGGGCCAGAATCTCTCCGTGGGACAGCGGCAGTTGATCTCCTTCGCCCGCGCGCTCGTCGCGAACCCTCGCATCCTCATCCTCGACGAGGCGACGGCGAACGTGGACACGCAGACGGAGAAGACGATCCAGCGCGCGCTGGACGTGATGCTGCGCGACCGCACCTCGTTCGTCATCGCGCACCGCCTGTCAACGATCCGCAACGCGACGAGGATCGTCGTCATGCGCGAGGGCGAGATCGTGGAGATCGGCAGCCACGACGAGCTCATGGCGCTGGATGGCGTCTACGCCGACCTGTACCGGATGACGTTCACGGGCCTGACCTCCGAGGAAGCCGCCGCGGCTGAGACACAGGGCTAACGCCCGTCCGCGCCGGGACCTCCGTCGCGCCGGGGGCTGGCGCGGATGAGTACCATTGCCTCATGGCTACGAACCGTCTGTACCGCGACACGGAGCACGCGATGCTCGGCGGCGTGTGCGCCGGGATAGCGAACCGCTTCGACCTCGACCCGACGATCGTGCGCGTCGCTGTCATCGCCCTGGGCGTCATCACGGCGGGGACCACGATCCTGCTCTACCTCGCCCTGTGGATCATCATCCCGGCCGGTCCGGCGGCGGACACACGACGTCCGTCGAAGGACCAGCTCGCCGGTGAGTTCCGGGGGGCCGGTGAGCGCGTTGCCGAGGCGGGACGCATCGTCGGCCGCGCTGCCAAGCAGGCCGCCGAAGATATCTCCGCGCTCCAGAGGCGCCCGGCGCCAGCTTCGGTGCCGGATGTCGCGGCTGCCGGCGCGGAACCGGAGGGCGACGAGGGTCAGCCCGGCGTGTCTCCGGAGACACGGGCTCCGGAGACGGAGGCCCCTGGAACGGAGACGACCGCGCCGTCCGCAACCGACACGGCCGTACCGCCTGTCTCCGATGCCACCGAGCCGCCGCCAGCCCCGCAGGCGCCGCCATCACCCCCACCCGGCCCCCTGCCGGGCCCGTGGGGCGACCAGCCCCGGCAGCAGCCGTGACGGCAGACGATCCCACCCTCGTCGGTCGCGTCGACGCGGAGGGCGTCCCGTACTGGGTCTCCCTCGGCATCGTCGTGGAGGACGCCATCGCACCGGGACACCTGGTCCTCCGCCTGCCGATGAAGCCGGCGCTGGGCACGCGCCGCCCCGACGTGATGCACGGCGGCGCGATCGCGTCGCTCATCGATGCGGCCGCCGGTGGGGCGATCATCAGCCAGTTCGGCGGGGACGAGGACTACGCCGGCCAGGCCACGCTCGACCTGAACGTGACCTTCCTCAACGCCGCCACCGCCGACGTGGTCGCGGAGGGTCGCGTGCTGCGCCACAGCCGCGCCCTGGCGTTCACACAGGTGGACGTCCGGATGGAGGACGGGACGCACGTCGCCACTGGCCGCGCGACCTTCTCGATCATCCGCAAGCGGAGCTAGCGCCCCGATCGAGGCACACGCACTGTGCACACGCACTGTGCACACGCCGGGGCGGCGCACGTCAGTCGATCGCCGACCCGGCGACCGCCTGCACCTCGATCTCAATGCGGTGCTGAGGACTGATCAGCGCCGCGACCTGCACGGCCGTCATCGCGGGCCTGGTCTTCCCGAAGTGCTCCTGGAGCACCGGGTAGATCGACTCGAACTCGGCGAAGTCCGCCAGGTAGAGGTGCAGCATCACGGCGTCCTGCAGCCGGGCGCCGCCCTGCTCGAGCGCGCCCCCGGCGACCTCGAGCGCGCGGCGCGTCTGCGCCACGATCCCGTCGGCCACGGTGCCGTCCGCGAGCGTGCCGGTGCAGCCCGAGACCCAGATCGTGTCTCCCACCTTCACCGCGCGCGAGTAGCCAATGATCTCCTCCCACGGCCCGCCGGAGGAGATGAGCTGCCGACCCGTCATGATTCCTCGAGCCTCCCGCTAATCCTCGAACTCGTCGTCGAAGAGTGCGGCCTGCGGGCCTGAGCGTCCACGGACTTCCCGAGGGGGCTCCATGCCGAGGTGCTCGTAGCCGAGGTGGGTGAGGACGCGCCCGCGTGGGGTGCGCTGGATGAAGCCGATCTTCAAGAGATACGGCTCGTACACATCCATGATCGTGTCGGACTCCTCGGAGACCGCGGCGCCCAGCGTGTCCAGGCCCACCGGGCCGCCATTGAAGCGCTGGGCCATAATCGTGAGCAGGTCACGGTCCATCTGGTCGAGGCCGAGCGCATCGATCTGCAGCTGCTCGAGCGCCTCGGCGGCCACGGGCGCGGTGATCACGCCATCCGCGCGCACCTCGGCATAGTCGCGCACGCGGCGCAGAAGACGGTTCGCCACGCGTGCCGTACCCCTCGACCGTCGCGCGATCTCGCGGACGCCGTCGTCCTGGATGCGGCACCCGAGCACCTTCGCCGACCGCCCGACGATCGCCGCGAGGGCGTCCTCGTCGTAGAAGTCCATCCGGTAGGCGGCGCCGAAGCGGTCGCGGAGCGGCTGGGACACCATGGCGAAGCGCGTGGTCGCGCCGACCAGGGTGAAGCGGTTCAGCTTGAGCCGGACGTCGCGCGCCTTCGGGCCCTTGCCGAGGATGATGTCGACGCTGAAGTCCTCCATCGCCGGGTACAGCACCTCCTCCACCGCGAGGGAGAGACGGTGGATCTCGTCGATGAAGAGCACGTCGCCGGCCTGGAGGCTGGTGAGCAGCGAGGCAAGGTCACCGGCGCGCTCGAGCGCGGGGCCGCTCGTGATGCGGATCGAGACGCCCATCTCCGCCGCGACGATCATCGCGAGAGTGGTCTTGCCGAGACCCGGCGGGCCGTGGAAGAGGACGTGGTCCAGCGGTTCGTCGCGCTGCTTCGCCGCCTCGATCTGGATCCGCAGGCTGTCCTTGATGCGCTCCTGCCCGAAGTACTGCTCGAGGCGACGCGGGCGCAACGACGACTCGCCGTGGACGTCCTCGTCCGTCGCGGTCGGCGCCAGCGGTCCCTCGCGCTCGGGCTTATCGGCCATCCGGTACCTCGGACTTCTCGGCGATGCTGCGAAGGACGTTAGCAGAACGTCCGTTCGAGGTCGAGATCACGCCCTCCACCGCCCGTGACGGGGGACGTCCCCAGCGGGCCTGGCGCGCATAGGTCACAGCGGCGCGATACTCGCGCGCGATGAAGCGCGTGCTCCGCTCTGCTCTCCCAGCTGTGCTGACCCTGGTGCTCGCGGCCTGCGGGTCGGGCAGCGAGGATGCGACGCCGGCGCGCGGGGTCACCTCGACCCCGTCAGCATCGCCGGCCCTGACACCCTCCGCTACCCGTCCGCTCAGTGATACCGCGCCGGCCGAGCCGTTCTGGACATGGGACGGCCAGCAGTGGGTGAATCTCGGCGGCCCGGCACCCGAGTGCCCGGACGTCCTCGTGCCGGCCGTGGACGTGAGCGCGGCGACCGGCGTCCTCTACCCGGGCCAGGTCCGAGGTGAGTACAAGCCGCACGGCGGCTTTCGCTTCGACGGCCTGGGCGCGTACGACGTCCCGGTCGCCTCCCCGATCGATGGGACGCTCGTCCGCGGCGCGCAATACCTCACCAGCGGCGAGATCCAGTACACCGTGGACATCGTCCACCCCTGCGGGCTGATGGTCCGACTCGGACACCTGCGAGAGCTGACGCCCGAGTGGGAGGCCTACTTCGAGGACTTCCCCCCACCGGTGGAACTCGACTCACGCACCACGATGTTCGACCCCGCCCCGACCGTCGCCGCCGGCGAGCCGGTCGCCGTCGCCGTCGGCATCGTGGGCACGTCGAACACGTTCCTCGACCTGGGCGTGTACGACCTCCGGCACCGCAACGCCGCGTCCAACGATCCCGCCTGGCTCGCCGAGCACGACAGCGAGACGGCCGCCCACGCCCTGTGCTGGTTCGGCATGTTCGGCCCGGAGGTGGAGGAAGCCATCGCCGCGCTGCCCGCGGCGGATGGCCTGACGGGCACGACAAGCGACTACTGCGCGCCCCGCTAGCGCGCACGCAGCGGTCTCACCACACGCCGACGACCATCGCGTCCGTGGGCCCATCGTCGAACACCGCGACCGCGAGGCGGCGGCCGGCGACGAGCTGGTCGGCGGCGATGCCGCGCGAGACCGGCACGCCGCTGACCGAGGAGGACAGCGACGAGGCATAGCGCACCGTGGCGGTGTAGCCGCCAGCCTCGAAGGCGATCAACGTCGCGGGCTCCATGAGGAACATCGTCGGATCCTCCTGCTCAGCACGGTCCCAGGCCGAGGCGCATGCGATAGCGACCGCGCGGGCGCCGCGCGTAGTCGAACAGCACCGAGCGAACACGGAACGTCGCCGCGTCGAGACCGAGCGCCTCGTCCGTCACGGCGATGACGTCACCAGGCTCGTGGCCGGGGTGCGGGGAGGCCTCCAGCGACCCGACCTCGCGCGCCAGCGCGGCCCGGCGGAGGACAGCCCGGGCGCGCGCCGCCGCCACCGGCGCGGAGGTCACCGCGGCGTCCACGACGACCGCGACGCCACCCTCGTCGCCCGCCGTGCCGTCGACGGCTTCGCCGACGGCACCAGCGCCGAGGACCCGTGCCCAGCGAGAGCCGTCGTCCGCGTCCGTGAGCTCGACCGAGTGGACCGGGTGCGCCGTCCCGTAGGCGTACACGGCCACCTCGCCGGCGTCCCGCTCGACGAGGTGCAGGTCGAGGCCGCGGCCGTAGAGCTGATCAGGGACGCGCGTGAGCAGCCGCGCCAGTGCCGCGCTCCCGGACTCCCCCGGCCGGAGGACGAAGCCAGGCGTGAGCGTCGTCGCGTCCGTGCTCGCACCGGCGGAGGCAAGCCTCACACCGGCGGCCCGGGTGATCGAGCGAGCGATCGCGGCGGCGGTCGCATCCCCCGGCAACCAGGCGACCTGGCGCGGGGCTTCCCATCGCCCGAGCTTCCCGAGCGCGCCCTCGGCGGCGAGCGTCACCTCGCCGCCGCTCCGCTCAACAGACCTCACCCAGAGCGTGCGCCCGACGGCGTACTCGATCCCGGCGTCCGTCAGGTAGCCCGGCGAGAACTCGACCTCGACGCCGGGCGCGGGCACGGCCGGCAGCGATGCTGCGTCGAGCGTGAGCTTCAGCCGCTCGATGCGATCATCCGCCTCGTACCGCGCGTCGAGGACCGCGGCGCTGACGTCGACCGGCGACCCACCGACCTCGGCGTGCCACAGCGCGGCGGCTGAGGAGAGGAACGCACTCGTACCGTGCGCCGTCGCGGCGAGACCCCACGGCGACGCGTGATCCAACGGCACCGGCTCACGCCACTCCCCGTCCTCGAACGCGCCGCCGGCGAGGCCGGTCGCGAGCATGGCGCGGTCGAACGCGCCCGTCCCCGCGTACGACTCGACGAACGTCGCGCGGGGAGCACCAGCGTGTGCGACACCGGTCGCGCGGTACGAGACCTCGAGGCCGGGTGACGCGAGGATCACCGGCGCGAGGGCGCTCCAGTGTCCCGGCGGGCCGGAGAGCCCGGAGCCGAGGCGCGTGCTCCAGCACCCCGCCGCGCCGTCGCCGTCCTCGCCGCTCACGAGGATCGCCCAGTCCTCCGCGTCGCCGACGGCGAGGCCGCTGACGCTCGCGAGGCTGTGCGCCCACGGCACCGGGAGCGACCATGCGCCGCCGGCCGGCCGCGTCATCGCCTGGCACACCCCGGCAGCCGCCCAGACGACCAGCCCCGCGCCGTCCGCGCGCACGGCGCACGCGATCGCGGTCAGACTCGCAACGGTGGTGATCGGCGTCTGCGTCCCGAAGGTCGCGCCGGAGTCCGTGCTGTCGCGCACGAGGACGTTCGTGCCGTCGTAGCAGGCGAGGAGGACGCGCGTGCCGGCTGCGTGGAGCCCGAAGCCCGGCGCGGCCACCGCGGTGCCGAGCCCGCTCCACGCGCTGTAGTCGGACGCCTCAGAGGGCGTGGCGATCCGCTGCACGTAAAGCGTGGCCGCGCCCGCGTCGATCCTCGCGCGTACGAGCGACCCGTCGTCGGGAAGCGCCACGCCGGCCGGGCCGCCGGCCTCCGCGCCGTCGTACCAGCGCACGAACCGGAGGCGGGGAACCCCGGCGTCGCGGTCGCTGAGGCGGACACGAACGTACGGCGTGGCGCTCCCCGATCGGGCCGCCTCGATCAGCGTCGGGCTCGTCGAGAGCATCGCTACCGCCGCCCGACCGCGGCGGCCGAGGCGACGTACAGCCGCCGCGACTTCAGCCGTCGCTCGCGTCCGTGCTTCGCCAGGGCGCGCGAGAACGACGCGAGCCGGTCCTGGCCCCAGGCCAGGTAGCGGCGCCAGACGTCGTCGCCACCCACGTTGACGCGGTTCGTCGCGTACGACGCCCACTCGATGGCGGCATACGCCGCCGCCCCGGTCGCGACGAGGTCGTGGAGGGCATCAGGCACCGTCGTGCCGTCTCCGTCGAGGGCGTGCGACGCGGAATAGCGGACGTGCACCTCCTCGCCCTCGAGGGGCGCCCCGTCCGTGTCCAGGGTGAGTGTGTCGCCCCAGATCGCGAACGGCACGAACGCCGGCGGGTACTGCCCCACCGGGAACTCGACGCCCTCGACCGCGATGAGGCCCGTGAGCCCCGCCAGGTCGAGATCGCGGCTGCCGCCACTCGTCGCGAGCGTCGCGGTCACCTCGCGCGGCGCCGCGAGCGACAGGTCCGCGAGAGCACGCGCGATGTGCCGGTCGAGCGTGGCGTCGTCCCAGCGCTCCGCGCTCGGATCGCGCAGGTCCGTGCGCACGCGCGCCCGCATCGTGTCGAGGTCCATCGGTCAGTCCTTCGTCTGTTCCACTGCGTTGCCACGCGCGCCGGGAGCGCGGGAGGCGCGACCGGAGTCGCTACGAGAGCGACGCCCACGCGTCCAGGTCGAGCGTTGGCGTATCACCCTCGAGCGCCGTGACGGCGAGGAACACCCGCGCGCCAACGCGCGCCGGGAGCGCGGGAGGCGCGACCGGAGTCGCTACGAGAGCGACGCCCACGCGTCCAGGTCGAGCGTTGGCGTATCACCCTCGAGCGCCGTGACGGCGAGGAACACCCGCGCGCCGCGCGCCTCGACGCGCAGGCGGTACCGGCCGGTGTCCGTGAAGTACGCCGACTCCCCGCGGAACCAGGCGTCCGCCGTCGCGCCGTAGTAGAGCGGCGTCACCTCCACCAGCGGGTCGGTGCCGCCGAGCGTCACGTCCAGGTCGAAGTCGACGTGCTCGAACCCGGACGCATCGAGGGAGTCCTCGAGGTCCGGGTCGACAGCGTCGACGGCGGTCACACTGCTTCGGTGCACCACCGAGGCCGTGTGCTCGAACACCGCCGCCTTCGGCACCCCGTTGTCATCGATGCGAACGTTGGGCATCTGTTCTCCCTCCCGATCCTCGGGACTCCGGCCCCCTCCCCCGCCTGCGCGGGGGAGGGGGTGTGGGCGAAGCCTCGCGGCTGCCTCGACCCAGGCGAGCCGAGGCAGGTCGCTGCGAAGCAGCACGGCGCTAGGCCGCGCGCACGCCCGTGAGCTTCGCGAGCTTCAGCTCGTTGAAGACGGCCAGCGACACGTACCACTTCACGCGGATGCGGCTCGCGTCCTTCGTCTCCAACGAGCCCACGCGCTCGACGGTCAGCCCGCCGGGGCCGGTGAGGCCGGCGACACCGCCCTCGCCGAACTGCACCGCGTAGATCGTCGAGCAGTCGTCGCTGCCGCCCACCGTCTGGTCGTCGGCGATGTAATCGTCGACGCCGACGGGGATGCCGTCGTAGTACTGGACCATCCGTCCGAAGGCGTCCCGGTCCTGCTCGACGACCCCGCTCCCGGCCGCGCGGCCGAGGGCGGTGAGCGAGCGCCGCGTGCGACGCGACATGAGCAGCAGGTCCGGCTTCCCGCCCCGCACGAGGTCGATGAGCTCGTCGAGCTTCGCGAGCGTCAGCGCGCCGCCGTCGGTGCCCATCGAGAGCGTCTGCCCGGCCGCACACGCCTGGTCGATGCCGTCGAAGGACTTCGCGTCACCGCTGACGTCGCCGTTGATGAAGGTGTCGTCGAACGCCTGCTGGACGGCCTTCGCCTTGAGGGCGACCACGGCCGCCTCGAGGTCCTGCACGTTGCTGCGGGTCCGCGCGAGGTAGTGGTCGACGTCGGCGTCACCGCCGAGGATCTTCAGCGTGGCCGTCACCTGCGTGAACGTCGGCGTGTCCTCGGTCCACGTGTCGCCCACCGCGTAGAAGCCGGCCGTCGCCGGCGCGTTCTCGCGGTTGTAGGTCAGCCCGTTCCCCACGATCTCGATGAAGGGCATCCGCTGGAGGACGGGCGAGTCCGCGATCGCGGTCTCGATGACGCCCTCGAGCAGGACGTCGTTGGAGAGCTTGGCGCCCTCGGCGAGAGTCAGAGCCATGTCGTCGCACCCCCTGGTCGTGCCGTCGTGTGGGGATGGACGATGCCAGAGGTGTCCGGGGCGCCTCAGAGGTGTTTGGCAGCCACCGATAGAATCGCAAGGCGCCTAGGGGGTAGGGATGGCCAAGTCGAATGAGCTCGCTGAACTGCGTTCCTTCATCGCTCCGTACCTGACAGATTGGCTAGAAACATCCAAGGATGCGAACGCGGCCTTCCGGAATTGGGCAGTTGAGCAGATCCTTTGGGATGAGGATCTTTCGACAGACCAGATCGAGACCATTACGCAGATCGATAAGCCGGGCGAACTCGGCATCGATGCCTGGTATTACTCCCGGGAATCGGATCCGCCGACCCTGCACCTCATCCAGGTGAAGAACAGCAAGGCTAAGCCGAAGGACCTCGCGTGGCTTCGCGAAGGATTCCTCTCCCTCTTCGGTTCCGGCGCCGAAATCGCGAACACGGATGCGAAGTTGCTCGCGCAAGAATTCTCCAGCCATCCAGCTCCTGGCACCGTGATCGAGTTCCACATCGCGCTCAACGAGTTCGCGACTGATGCACTTCGCGCACAGGCGCGGCAGATGCAGGGGGTCGTAAAGATCCTGGAAGGTGAGATTCCATGCCGCGCGGTCGTCCACGATCTAAGGGACTTGACCCGCGAACTCCGAGTGACTCGGACGCCTGAGATCGCCGTGTCAGTCGATGTCCCCAAGTCTAGCTACTTCGAGATGTGGACCACCGGGAAGTACAAGACTGTTGCCGCCGCCGTGCCCGGGCTGTTCCTCGCCAACGCCTTCCGTGACCACAGAACCCAACTCTTTCGGCTCAACCCGCGCTACTACCTATCAGCGCGAGGCAGCGTGAATCAGGGGATGCTCGCGACGCTCCGCAGCGCCGACCGAAAGAACTTCTATCTCTACAACAACGGGGTTACAGCCGTCTGCTCGGGAGTTCACGTGGAGGACCAGGGCGACTCGGCCCGCGTGACCGTCTCAAACTTCCAGATTGTGAACGGCTGCCAGACAACGGCGACGCTGTATCGCGCGTGGGAGCAGGGCGCTGGAGACGCAGAACTCGATGGAGTGGAAGTACTGCTCCGGATCATCGAGTCTCCATCTGAACAGATCGCGCACCAGATCCGCGAACGCACCAACAAGCAGAACCCGATGAAAGCCGAGGACGACAAGGCGAACGACCCAGTCCAAGAGGCGCTGCACAAGGCCTTCAACAAGCTCACCGAGCCATGGTTCTACGAGCACAAGCGCGGAGTATGGGTCACCGATTTCGGTCGGCAGGCAGATCGCCTCCCGTACGCCCGGGAGGGCGGTGGGTGGCGGCACCTGACGATGAAGGACCTCGCTCAGGCGAGTCTTGCGTTCCTCGGTCATCCGGCTTGGGCAGTAGAGGGGCCACGCTTCGTCTTTCAGGACGAGGAGCGTTATCACCGCGTGTTCCCCGAGAAGGTACAGCCACAACAACTGCTCCTCGGGTATCTCCTCTTCGAACAAGCGTCGGCACTGCTCAACGGAACCGAGACGGAGCTCAAGAGTGCCTCTTACCTCCGTTACCCCCTGGTCTCAGCCACAGCGGCGGTACTCCGGGACTGGCTTGGCCTGAAAGAAGCGAGGTACCTGCCCCCGGGTGACGCGATGACGCTCTGCGAGACAGTCACAGATTGGGGGCCAGAGGTCATGAAGGTCGCACTCAAGCATCTGATCGCCGTGGCGAAGGCCAGCGACGTTGGGACGAGGTCGCTGGTCCGTCAGTCTGGATGGATCGAGGAGCCGACTGCAGCACTAGTCGACGCCCTCCGTGACCGTCTCACGGTCGAGAAGGAGTTGGCCCACTCGATGAACGCTGATCCGCAAAACGCGGGCCTCCGGGCCAAGTTCCCGCTTCTGATCAGGGACTGATCGGTGGCCTCGTCGACCTGGATCGTCAGTATCACCGAGCGTTACGGAGACCTCGAGACCGTAACCCATCATCCCGTCCGGGCAGCGTCCTGGGCTGAGGCGATGGAAGCTGGCCGGGCGATCTGCGCTTTCGGAATGCGTTCAGACTGGGTGCAGCGCGAGAGCGAGAACATGTGGAGCTACCTCCGATTTGGGGAGGCCGCGACGGTCACGAATGCTGTTGAGGTCATGACGCTAGATGACGTGGTCGCGGCCATGGGTGGATATGCCCAGCAAGCCCCTCAGTTGCCGCCAGTCGGACGCCCCTACGATCTGGAAAACGACCCGGCAAGCCTCATACGAGTGACTTACAGGGACTAGCGCCCCCGGGACCTCCGCCCCTCCCGAGGGGGACTTCGGTTTATGCCACCGCAATCCGCACACGGATAGCTTGAGGTCACCCAGAAAGGGGTGCCTCGATGGCGACCGATACGCACGGTGGACCGCTCGACACGCTCGTGGATCGACTGCTCGACCAGGGCGCGGGGCGGCTGACGCTCACCGCCACGCTGGACCTCACCCCCGACGGCTCCGGGCAGCCTCCCGTCTTCCAGCCGCTCCGGCACGCCGTCCGCGCGGCGGGCGCCGGGCTGGACGAGCATGCGGCACGAGCGCTCGACGAGGACATCTCGGCGCTCATCGCCGCGGCCGAGGACGCCAGCGCGCGCGGGGTGCTCGGCCTCGTCTGGGTCTCGCATCCCGTCGTCGAGGGCCACGCCGATCCGGCGCCGTTCACCGTCCTCGAGCTCGCGGCGCCGATCCGCAACAGCGTCCACGTCGGCGAGGCACCCCGCGTGTTCGAGGTGGCCCGCGCCGCGTACCTCGACCGCCCCGTCTCGCTCGTCACCACGGACCTGCACACGATGGACGTGACGCGCGTGCGCTACGGCGCGGCCGCCGCCACGGACCAGGTCGACTGGCCGCAGTACTACCTCTCCAAGGTCGGCGGCCGCACCTCGCTCGACGCGTATGGCGGCGGCACCGAGGGCTCGCAGGGGCCGGGGCACTCCTACTCGAAGCTCGAACGCTGGGTCGAGAACCAGCAGAACCTGTTCGCGAACGAGGCCGCGGAGCAGCTCGCGAAGTTCGTCCAGGACGACGACATCCTCGTGGTGGAGGGCGTCGACGAGGCTCGCTCCCAGCTCCTGGCGCGGCTGCCGGAGCCCGTTGCGGGGCGGGCGCTGCAACTGAACGCGCCGCCGTTCGGCGAGGGCGAGCGCGACCGGTACGAGCGGCTGCGCCGGCTCGCGAACGGCGTCCAGCTCGACCTCGGCCGAGAGCGCGCCGAGGCCTGGTTCAGCGGCGCCGAGCCGAATGCGATCAACGGCCTCGAGGCGATCGGCCACGCGTGCGAGCAGGGCCGCGTCTCGACCGTGATCGTCCACCAGGACGCGACCGACCACTTCGGGACCGCCGAGGACACGCGGGCGCACGAGGCGTCGGTCGACGCCGGCGCGGTCGAGCGACTGCTCGAGGCGGCGCTGCGGCAGGGCGCGGTCGCTGTGTTCGCCGACGATGCGCGCCTGCTCGACGAGGGCGGGATCGTCGCGATCGGCCGCTACTAGCGATATCTCCGCCACCGTCGAGCAAGGCCGGTGGCGGAGTGCCTTCGCGCTAGGTGAACTTGCGCACGGTCTGAGTCGACTTGCGCTGGGCGCTCTGCAGGGCGGACTGCTGGGCCCGTGCCGCCGCAGTGGCCGCCGGCGACAGGTCCGCGCCCTGGCGTCCGGGTGGCGACGTGGCGCCCGTCGCGTGCCGTGCAGCGGGTGACGCGCCCCCCACCGTCGCCGGAGGTGCCGCGTCACCGCGGGAGCGGGCACGCCCCGAGCCGCCGGCGAGCACGAACGCCAGCAGCCCTCCAAACCCCAGCGAGACGAGTGCCTCCAACACGTCCGTGTCCCTCCGCTTCATGATCCTCGTCAGCGGCATCGAAATCCGCAGGGTTTCGTCAGCATCGACTCTGTTAATTCTCGACGTACACTCCGCACTCCGGGCGCGCCCGCCGGGGCGCGCCGGCTGCGAAGGGGGGTTGCCATGCCGAAGCTGACCGCTGAGTTCGTGGACCGGCACGAGATCCGGTTCGACGTCGCGCGCGAGAACGGGGCGCGCCGTTCGTTCACCAATGTCCGCGTCCCCGCCGAGGACGGCAGTGGCCCCGTCGACTTCACGTCGGTGGACCTCCTGCTGATCGCAGTCGGGAACTGCACGCTCGGGTATCTGCTGAACAACGGCCGCCTCGCGGACGCCGAGGTCACTCGCGCCGTCGCGAACGTCGAGGCGACGATGCAGGAGTTCCCGCGCCAGGTGGGACACATCCACTCCGAGGTCGAGATCGAGGTCACGGACCCAGCGCTCCTCGACCACCGCGAGGAGATCGAGATCGGCGCATGCGGCGGCCCGATGTGCGCCGCGCTGGGCGACCTGCTCAGCGCGACGGTGACGCTGAAGCTGAAGCAGTAGCCCCCAGACAGGCGGATACGCCGGGCCGACCGAGGAACCGGCGTCTAGCGGCTGACGGTGGGGGCGTCGGCCCAGGCGGTGCGATAGCCCTCCCGCAGCGAGGCGCCCTCGGGAGCGCCCGGGGGAAGGTCCAGCGCCTGGGTCACCGTGAGGGCGAACCAGGACTCGGTCTCGAGCAGGACGTGCTGCGGGTCGGACTCCGAGAGCTCGAGGAGACGCGCCGCCACGCCAGGGGCGTCGCTGCCAGCGAAATGCTCACGGGCCAACGCATCGTCGAGCCGAGCCTCGACGCGGACGCGCTTGCCCTCGATCAGGCCGCCCTCGGGGCCCTCCCCCCGTACCTCGGGCGGGCAGTGGAAGAGCTGGAAGATCACGATCGCGCGGTCGTAGCTCTCCCAGCCGAGGTCCACCGTCATCCGCACGTCGAGGAGCGCGCCGCCGGGGCCCTCGTCGAGCGAGGTGCCCTTGAGGAGCACGCGAAACTCGTACGTGTTCGGCTCATGGAGCGTGAGCAGCTCGTCGAGGGTATGTGTCGACATCGGGACTAGGGTAGCCCGCGGCGCGCGTCCGGGGCGGGCGCGGCTACTTCAGCACCCACTGGCCGCCGCTGTATTCCAGGGCCCCGAGACGCGAGGACTTCGCGAGCTCGACCGTGAGGCCGATCGGGGGCTCGAAGCTGAGCTTCGAGATGTGCTTGATCTCGATCGAGCCAGACCAGGCACCGTCCTCGCGCTCCGCGCTCATCGAGATGCCGAGGCCGACGTCGCCGACCTTCGGGCCTTCGCCGGACATCGCGCCTTCGATGATCGGACTGTACAGCGCCTTCTGCAGGCCGCCGAACGCGACGACCGGCCCCAGCGATTCGCTGTCCTGCGCCGCCTTCGTCGCCCGGATGAACTTCACAAGGGCGACGCCAATGCTCGCCATCCATGCCGGCGCCCCGCCCAGCGCGTCGCCGGGGACGGCGCCCTCGGCGTCGAACGAAATCTCGAGGTCGGCCCCGGACTTGCTGACCTCGAACGTCACCTCGAAGTCGCCAACGGAGACGCCCGCCGAGAAGGACACCGAGGAGGTGTCCTCGCCCAGCGACGTCTGCGCGCCGCGGCCGGTGAGCCCGCCCTTGTTCTTCGCGCCGGCGGAGCCCTTCGCGGCCTTGATCGACTCGGCGGTGATCTTCTTGCCGGCGGTGTAGGTGACCCCGATCTCCATTCCGACGAGGTCGGAGATGCCGACCTCGCCCTTGCCGGCCACGACGCCGCCCGTCTCCACGTAGGTGTTCTTCACCCGCTCGCGGGCCTTCTCGACGGTCTCCTGGTCCGCGGCGATCGCGGCCTTCGCCTTCGAGGGAGGCATCGACTTGTACTTCGGGTCGTTGGGGTCGACGTCGGGTAGCTCGGCGAACAGCCGCTTCTCCAGGTCGCGGGACCACACCTCGGCCTTCTCGTAGCCGTGCTGCGAGGTCTGGCCACCCCACATGTAGTTCGCGACTTCGCGCGGGATCACCTTCGACTCGCGGAAGCGGCGGTAGAGGCCGTACGAGTAGAGGTTCATCACGTCAGCAGCGGACCCGGCCTGTGCTTCGATGTAACCACCGAGCTCGGCCTTCACCTTCGCGATGCCGATGTTGGCGCCGCCCGTCACCACCATCTCGGTGCGGGCCTTGATCATCCCGTCGTCGTCCTTCTCCGCCTCGATCGAGAGGCGGCCACCGATGAACCCGGCGCCACTCGGATCGATGGGGATCTCGAACTCGACTTCGATGCTCGCGGAGTCGCCGGGGGCGGAGACGGCCTTGTCGAGGACGCCGGCGGCCTTCACGAACAGCGAGTCCGCGGAGCCCTTGTAGTGGTCGCGGAGCTTCTTGTAGGCCTGGTGCTCCTCGCCGATCTCCTCGGTGAAGTTGTCGCCCAGCACGCCCTTCACCGTCGCCAGTTCGGCATCGACGTTCGCGATGAAGTCCTTGAACCCCTGCATGCGCTTCGCGCGGTTCGGATCCTCGGAGGTGGTCCCGTCGTCCAGCGCGACCGAGTGGTCGTCGATCCAGAGCTGAGCCGCTGCCTTCATCTGGGCGAGCATGTTCGCGTGCGCGGCGGTCGGCTTCTTCTTCGGCGTGGGCAGGGCGTAATAGGACGTGAGCATCTCGAGGACGGCCGTCTGCGCCGCGCTCTTGGCGGTGAAGAAGCTCTGGTACGTGCGGTCGGAGAACTCCTTGTTCGACCAGAGCCGCTGCGGTCCCTTCGGCGCGGTCGACGTCTTCACGCGGCGCGCGGCAGCGTTCCCTGCCGCGTGCTGGAGCGCGAGCATCGCCTCGGGTGCGACGCCGGCCGCACGGACGTCCGGACGTGGACGCGCCGTCGGGCCCTGCGGCGCGGCGGCGATGCGAGCGGCATCGTCGCCGGGCGGCCCCTGGCGGACTCGGGAGCGTGCGCGAGCCATCGGACCCCTCGATGAGCGTGCTCGTGGGCCGTCAACGTACGTGATCCGGCGACCATCGAACAGGGATCGTTCGGGCCAACTTGGGGCGTGGGTCCACGGTTCGGGTGGTGACTGATGAGAGACGCGGCCCCATCCGTCTGAGTGGAGCCAGGTCACCACCCCCTCATCACACCGCGCCCCGCGTCGAGAGCCCTCACCACGGGACATCTCGAACGCGGGGCGCCGCTCCCCCGTCCGCCGGCAGGTGCGGTCTAGATCAGGCGTTCCTGCAGGCCGGCGGCGATCTTCTCGTGCGCGCTCAGCCCCTCGCGCCCGCGAGCGTGCCCGCGCTCCGACGATCGCGCAGGCGCGCCGACGGGGAAGCCCCGAGGACGCTCGGTCGCGACGCGCTCGCGGATGTGCTGCACCGTCTGGCGCGCGGCGGCGGCGGCCGCCTCCACCTCCTCGAGCGTGTCGCCCTGCACGAGGTCGGGCGGGAGATCGGGCTCCGCCGCGAGGAGCGCATCGCGGAAGCGCGCGACGGCCTGCCGGGTCAGCGTGCGCTGGCGCGCCAGCTCTCGTTGGGCCTCGGCCAGGGCTGTCTCGAGGGCAGCGTTGCCGTCATCGAACTCCGCCGAGGCAAGCGCTTCCAGCTCCGCCTGGACCTCATCCGGCAGGGTGTCGCCGTCGTCGGTCACGAAGTCGTCCGCGAACGGATCGTCGTACACCGCCCGCTCCTCCTCACCGCCCGTCTCGCCGTCGGCCGCGGCGTGCGCCTCGAGCGCTTCGAGTTCCAGCTCGTTCACATCCACCATCTCGACGCTTCCCCCTTCGCGCCCGGTGATCGTCAATGCGCTGATTAGAACGTATGTTCGATTACCCGTCGAGGGGCTCCTGTCTCACGGACGCCGAGGTGGCAACCCGGATCCGAAACCACGTGGCACACTGGAAGCAGCCGGTTGCGACCGGTCGCCGCCCCGGTGAGGCCGAGGACCTCCGAGCGGGCGGGCCGCATTCATCCTCGAGACTGCCGGTGACTGCCGGCCCGCGCCGGTTCGACAAGACGGACCGCGGGCTCGACCGAGGCCGGGAGCTCCGAGGGCGGGCGGCGGATTAGCTGTACTGACCACCGACGTTGGTGACGCGGAGTAGATGATCGAAGGGGACCTCCTGGGGAAGGTGTGGTTACCACAGCCACCCGACTCCAGGAGGTCCTCATTGCACGCTAACGCGAAACTCAC